>Ga0208462_1000024_pt1 | contig 239247 bp, 217 predicted proteins | sample AD_SCU001_MetaG_FD_184452 | JGI IMG/M metagenome (GOLD analysis project Ga0208462, IMG submission 184452) | Active sludge microbial communities of municipal wastewater-treating anaerobic digesters from China - AD_SCU001_MetaG (SPAdes) (version 2) | ecosystem: Engineered > Bioreactor >...
ACCGACAGACAGATGAAGCAGTAGTTTCGCTTCACAAACAGATTGAGTCCCTGCTTATAAAAATTGATAAAGCAATAGGCAGCAGCAAAGCGGCATATAGCAATTTTGAAAAATACTATGATGATATCCGAACCGAGCTGGCTTCACTCCAGTTGAGAGCAAAAACCCGGCCACTTAACGAGTTACAGGTTACCCAGCTGATCAACATATCGAACCAGCTAGACATTCTTGAAAAGGCTCACAAGAGTCCGGAAGGCATCATAAAAGAGGAAATTCCGATAATCCGGGGTGCATTCAATCAGGCGATTGAAGCAATTCTAAAACTGGAGATTGCAAAAAAAAGAGGTGATTAATTTTTATCTAAAGGAGTTTAGAGATGGCTTTTGATTTTTCTAATCTGGTCCCGCAGATGCTCGGCGCTGCGGAAAAGGAGATCGTTTCCGGATGGGATGAAGTAAAATCGTATGCGGAAACAGAATTCAAAAAATTTACTCTTTCACTCGAGGATATAGGCAAGCTGTTATTAGCCGGGAAGATTTCGGTTGAACGGGCACAGCTTCTAACCGAACTTCACAAAAATGCTATTCAGAATGTTCTACTCACTATTGAAGGATTGGGAATTTTAACTGTTCAGAGAGCAATTAACGCTGCTGTTTCTGTTATCAAGGATACGGTTAATTCCGCAATCGGATTTGCAGTTATTTAAATATTCTGGGAGTTCACATGAAAAATATTTCTTTAGCACTGATATTTTTTCTCATGCCTTCACTTTTCAACCTTGCAGAAGAGAACGGAAGCAGACCGGTTCTTATGATGAACGACGGACAGCTCCGCTCCCATCCTGTAAAAGTATTTATTGCCAATGCCAATATTACCGCGGAGATGGAGCCGGAGTTGTATCTGATCGGTATCTTTCAGCGAACCCGTGAGAAATTCGGCGATGTGCTTAACAGCTCGCATCCATTCAAACCATACCAGGTAGCGTCCGGTCAGACGATAACTCAAATCATTTCCGGAATACCCGTTACTGTTCAGGGGACAATGATGATATTCGACCTTAGTGGTATAGAGATGCCGTTTTACGACGCCGGAATGCGTGTCCTCCCGGTTATGCGGTGGAACATCAAAAAAAATTCTGAAGAGAGCAAAACCGACAGTCAATATTCCAGGGTCATAAGCGAGTCGGAAATTTACATCGGTAACCGTTCCGGCGGAATCTTCTACACAATTATTTTTCTGATTGTAATGACGTTCATAATTTTCTCGTTCGAATGGATTCGCAAGAAGAGGCCGCTCGATGTAATACGGACATACGACGGCAAGATCTCCCTCTCCTTAATGCAGATGGCCATGTGGACTATTTCCGTTGGAGCCATGGTATTTATGTTCGGACTGATGCATCTCGACGTACCCGATATACCCGATTCCCTGATTGTGCTGATGGGTCTCTCGGTTGTATCCGGTGCGGCCGGGCATTACCAGTCACATCTGATGAAAGACCTGAATAAAAGCCTGGGGCGGGATATCAGCAGGGATACGATCAGGGGAGGATATTTTTCCGGGCTGGCTTCGGTAATTAATATAACGATTGAGACTAAGGAATACCCTTCGATGGCCAAAGCACAATACCTATTCTGGACTATTGCCGCGATTATACTGTTTGTTTATAAAAGCTCTGTTGAGGGTATGCTGTGGAGCGTTCCGGAAGAACTGGTATTTCTGATGGCTATCAGCCAGGGAAGTTATCTCGTTAGAAACCAGATGGAAATTACGAAAGAGAACAAGGAGCTTTCAAAGAAAAATGAGAAGGGAAAAGAGGATAAGTGAAATAAGAAAAAAAATTTAAAAAGCATATTGTGAAAAGGAGTATGAATATTATACGATTACAAATTAAGTGGACGAAATATGTCGCCGTATTTGAATATAGTCTTTTATTTAGAATTGCCTTAAATTTGAGCAGTTGTTACTGCGCTTATAACAGATAGTCGTATAATGAAAATAATTATTCTTCTTTTCCTGGTCTTCACATTCAATTCAATTTCGGGTCAATGGAATAAACTTAGCCTTCCTTCCTTCGGAGAACCGTTTTTTGAATTCATTCAGGATATGGTAATAAAGGATTCATTAATTCTCGCAAGTATAAATCTTAAAGGCGCCGCCCTTTCAAAAGACTACGGTAAAACATGGGAGTTTATTAACAACGGACTGACAACTCCATATGTTACAGCTTTAGCTGTAACAGAGAATTATTTCATTGCCGGAACAGAAGGCAAAGGATTTTTCAGGTCCAGCGATTACGGTAAAACCTGGGTTGAGGCAAATACCGGATTCAGCATTTCCCGTATAAAAGATATTGTAATTAAAGGGAATATAATTTATGCCGCATCGAATAACGGCATATATAAATCCGATAGTGAAGGGGCAGGCTGGCAGAAGTTAAATATCCCGCAGACACAAAATCTATTCGCTTACGTTCTCTGTGTTAATGCGAACGGATTGTACGCTGGAGGAATGTCAGGTTTATTCTTTACCTCCGATGAAGGGACTACATGGACGGAGATTAAAAACAACGGATACAGTTATGGAATATATGACCTCTACGTTGATAATTCCCGGATCTACGTAGGTACCGGTTACGGAATTTATTATTCACCTGACAATGGGAATACCTGGCAGCATATAGATATAGGTTCGTATGCGGACAAAGTAATAAATCTAAGGAACAATATTTTTTTTACTGAAAACAGCGGTGTCAGATTTTCACCGGATAATGGAAAAACCTGGAGTCAGAATGCCCTTACACCGGGCTGCCGGTCGTTTATTTTTAAAGATGAAATACTTTTCATTGGCACTTTCGAAGGGCTCTATTTATTAACACAAAACGGGAAGAACTGGTGTATAACGAGATCTGAACAGCGATTTGAAAATGTAAATGCTCTTGCCGAGCTGAATGGTAATCTATATGCCGGTACAAGCTGGGGAATGTTGAAGTCTGAAAACAGAGGCGAGGACTGGGAATCGATTAGAGTCGGGGATGTCTGGTCGAACGTTAATTCAATTGCCCTGCTGGATAATATTTTAATTGCAGGTACAATGCTCGGAGTATTTTATTCTCCTGACGAAGGCAGCTCATGGACAGAAGTGAACGGAAATCCGGGTGGCAGAGAGGTTCATTCCGTTATAAATATTAATGGATCAATCTACGCCGGAACAAATCTGGGAGTTTATAAACTGACCGGAATAAATTCCGGCTGGACAGCACTGAACAACGGATTGGAGAATCTGAACATAATGTACATCTATTCCGACGGTCAGAATCTTTTCGCCTGCACGGACGGAGGAGTTTACATTTCAAACGGCGACGGCAATCAATGGCGCAGTATAAATAACGGATTACGAAATACATATACAACTTCGATAGCAAAACTGAACGGGAAATTGTATCTCGGTAGTTACGGGGGGATGTATATTTCCAGCAACGATGGAGAAACCTGGTCTGAGTTCAATACCGGTATTTTAGGTACAGGTATTTATTCGATTTCCATTTCGAACAATCAGGTATACGCAACAACCTACAGCGGCGTCTATTTCCTGAATAACGACGGTTCACGCTGGCTAAGATCAACTGTTTCTTTCGGCCGGCCAATCTACTCGATCCTGTTCACAAGCGATGCCGTATTTGCAGGAACAGGTACTAACGGAATCTGGAAATATCCATCCCCTTCTCTTCCGCCCCCAATAACATCCGCCGGTGAGGATAGGATGACTGATGACTATTACTTATTCCAGAATTATCCGAATCCATTCAACCCGTCAACAACCATTAAGTACAAAATAAAGAACGCCGGACATGTTAAATTAAGCGTCTTCGACCTGCTCGGCAGAGAAGTTAAGCTTCTTGTAAATGAATTTAAATCACCCGGATATTATGATATAACTTTTGACGGAAGCGGCCTTCCGAGCGGAGTATACTTATATCAATTATCAAGCGGTTCATTCAGAAATGTAAGAAAACTGATCATTTTGAAATGATGCTTCTCTTCATGAATCGTACTATCTTACGACAGAAAGCTTTTGCGTTGCGGTAATTTGTTCTGTACCGCTTTTTAAAACAATTTTGTAAATATAAACTCCATTACCTACTAATGAACCGTCCTGGTCCCTGCCGTCCCACTCAATCAGGTTTAGATCATATTTAAGCTGAGCAGATTCAGCCGAAATCTCTTTTATTAAACGGCCGGTAAGAGTGTAAATCCTGATCTTCAGCTGATCAGGAATACGGGTGAGCTTGAAAGTGAAATAGGTCATATCGCTGAACGGATTAGGATAGTTATAGACATGCAGCAATCGGGATTCATTAAATACTAAAAATTTCTTTTGAACGGTAGTCCTTTCGATAGAACTGTTAACCGGATTTCTTGCAACCACCTTAAATAAATATTCGCCATCCTCAAGGAAAGGTTTATAATCAATTATCATTTTGGGATTCGTACTGGAAAAACTGTAATTGATTATATCTGCATTGTTATTAAAATAGATCCGCTGGTTGTTTAGATATATTTCAACAGAAGAAGTATCTGACAGTGGCATTAAAGAACCATTGTTTATACTTATTCTGATATCAGGACTAGACGAGATGTAGTCCCCGTCGTAAATATCGGCATCGTCAAATTTAACCTGAACAACCGGAATACTTTCATCCCCCCTCACAAAAAACGGAACGGATAAATAATTATTATCAGTATAAATTTCATTCAAGGATCTGTCAGGATCGGCATTAATGATAATATAAAATGAACCGCTCAGACTGCCGGTATTGTAACTGAAAGAATAATTTCTTCTGTTATCCGTTATAATTGAATCAACTGTTATCACATTTTCCGATATTTTAACTCCGTCCGACTTAAAGAGCTGCAGAACGACTTTCACCTTTTGCGCGGTTGTCTCCCCCACATTGTAAATAGTATAGTTTAATGAAACAGTTTCTCCCTGTGTGAGAGTATCACTTGAAACATAAGAGGTGTAATTACTTATAACAAGCTCGGGTGGTTTACGGTAATCAATTATCAGCGAATCAATTTTTACTATATCATTAATGTTCTCTGATGACAATTTAAGAATCACTTTAAGATACGGATATTTCACATGATCAATAGAAGATAAGTCGTAAGTAGTCTTCCGATCGGCCGTGGTAAACAAGGTATCGTAATTCGTTAAGCCGTTTCCAAGTACAGCCAGATTTAAAAGATTTGTAGTACCGCTCAAACCAAGATTCAATTTTTCCCATTTAGCTGCGGGGCCAATTATATTGGTTAACAATTCACCCGAACGGTAATCGGAAAGGATAACAGTGTCCGCCTCAACTCTTCCCTGATATTGTTTCGAATATTTCTCCGGGACAGTCCCGGTTGCTGCACCTTTACGCCCCAGCATTACCCATGAGCTTCTGAACGAAACGTTATCGATATATTTACTGCCGTATTCTTTGATTTTGTTTCTCAGTGCAGCAGAACTGACTGTCCCTTCGTCGGACACCGTAAAAGCAACAATACAATCCGAGGAGAGTGTATCGAGGAATTTAATATACTCGTTTGTAACCGCAGCACCACCGCCATAGAGATCAAAACGTTTGTAATCAGCGTACTTAAAACTGCTGCCTTTAAACACCGCTACGTGATGACCTCGCAATGTATTTTCGGGGATAAAATTTTGTCCGTCCTTTAGAATCAGTGCCGTATTCCCGTCATTCAATCCGGCAGAAAGGAGCCTGAACCGGACGTAGTTCGAATCGAGTGTGAGAGCATCACCGACAGTCATATTCTTTACGTATTGATTCAAAAAACTCAGTGAATCAAATAGTGAGAAACTGTTTTTGTCCGATAATTTAAAAGTTATAGCAGTGCTGCTTGAATCGTCCGTATATGATTTGGCGCGTAGCCATAGTCTTTTATTCCTGAAAATGTTATCCAGAAAGAAATCAGTTTTTATTGTATCGAGCATTATACTGTAATCAACAGGATTAATAAATTTCCGATTGTCTGCAACTTGCAGAACATACGAAGAAGTTGTATTCGACGCTGTCGGCGATAAAATTCTTAAAGGATTCTTAACATAATTCTCAGCGTTTGAAGAGATCAGGTATTTAACAGAACCGCTTGGTAAAATGAAATCGAAATAGGCAATGTTATCATTCTCATAGATTTCATTAACCGCCCCTTCCGTATCCAGACTAACTGATATACGGTGCTCTCCATTCATATCCTTTACAGGAATTTTGAAAAAGATGGAATCCTCGTAGTCGGGAATAATCCTCCTGAAATCTTTAGAATAATTTAAAGAGCTATTATAGTGATCCTGAATCAGGATTTTATATGAAGCATCATTCGATAAACCATAATTACTAATACTGATTTTTATCCTTAGACTGTCCTGACTGTCCGAAAAGTTATTATCCAATATTCTAATATCAGATTGAGAAATTTTCAGGTTAGGTTTAGATGGAAATTTCAGACTGATTACCGGATCGCCAATCAACGTATTGGTTAACGCAAACAATTGATATACTCCCGATGAACCATATTTCGCAACTAATTCCATTTTAGCTATACGGTGTGCATCACCAATAGTATGAACCGAATCAGCTAATAGCTTCTTATAAAATATTTGGGGAAACGTGTATGACGTTGATGTAAATCCAAGCGAGGAATTTGCAATATAGGCAATTGCCTGGCCCCTATTTACAAATGTCTGAGAAAATGAAATAACATCCGGTTCCGCGAACCTTGAGGTTGAGCAGCCGAAATCGGTAATTAGCGGATACCGGTCAACTTTATTCTGAAGCTGCATCGGATCCGTAATTGAGTTATCCCAGGTTTGAGTACCGCTGTGTCCCAGGTAGGATATAAAGACCCCGCCGCTGTCGATAACATTGGAAATCTTTTCAGGCGTGTAAGGGCCGAAATTATTTACTGGATTAATCGTTTTATAGAAGTGTGTGAATATACCCGCAAATGGTTTGGGAGTAACATAGTTTTTGATTATAAAATCGTTAATATTTTTCAAGGCATCAATTTGCGATTGGACATTTCCGGTTCCCCCCGAGAAAAATATTACTCTTTTATTCCATGCATCAAACGGCTGATCTAAATATTCTTTATGTTTCTGGTAATACCAGTCAAGCTCCTCATTCGTAGTTACAGGAAGCCTTCCGATACTGATATCGGGAATTACTGTATTGGAGGAATCGAAAATGACAAACCATGTATCGCTTACCGGAGAGCCGAATGAGGGAACGTAATTATAAAACCGAGGCGCCCCCTGATAAGCGGCTTTATTTCCGTGATAATCATAAGTAGCACCGCCGATCAGCAGCAGATATTTCAATTTCGGATTATGCCGGAAGTCCGAGAGGAATTTCAGGAAATCCCTGACCGATTCCGGATTAAACAGGCCATAAGAGAATTCATCATAGATATCCTCAATATCAACGGTCCGGGATCTCAAACTATAACTGGAAGAAATAAAATCCCCATACTCCCGCGCTTTATTTAAGAACTTCTTATGAGTGATTATCAGGTATTCCGTAGATGCGGTGTCGGACATGAGTGATAATTGATTTCGTGAATAGTAATATTTTGGTTTCTTAATGCGGTCTTCGCCGGAAATAAAAAAGAGGTCAGTATTTGAAACAGTATCGATAATAGAAATCATATTTCCATTCACGGGAGGTAAGTACCTGCGGATTTTAGTTCCGTATTTCCAGATCGAGTTGATTTCCGATATTATTCCTGAAATCCTGATTTCACACAGTTTATTATTTAAGGGCGAGAGGAATGAGAATTTGAGAAGGCCATCATCAATTGAAAGCAGCTTTGGATATTTCAGCTCGACCCAATCGATTGCACAAACATTTAATGATGCAGAAGTAGGAAAGGATCTAATCTTCACTGTATTATTACCTTCCTGAATAAACGCCGGGCCGATTTCAGCATTCAGAACTGCCTGTTCATAACGGTCCAGACTTGTTGAATCAAGGAGAGAGCTACTGTTCAATCCAATTGCCAGAAGATGAGAATTACTTTGGAAGTCGGATGCATAATCAAAGAGTTTGCAGGAGACGAAAGCGTTCTTTCCCGGGACAAGGTTCTTGACTGCGAAGTTATAGTTTTTCGTTCCGGGATTTAATAGGCTTTCAATCCAGGTCTTGTTCCCTGTCCAGAAAGGAAAATCTTTTGTAACAAGGTCCGGCGAAGAAAAATCAAGCGCAACATTTCTTTCATAGTGGAGTGTTTCATAATATGATGTTAATACAGTATCGGCAGTGGAATTATTAAGCGTTGCATTTTCAATCACCGAATTATCATTCTCACGCCATGAAAGCCAGTAAACGGTTGTATCGGTATATCTTCCCAGATATTCATTATACGGTTTTTGTGAATCATTAATTTTGTGGTGACTGCCGCCCATATTCCGCAGGCCGACAAATTCGATAAAGTCTTCCGGATCGAACCGGCCGTCTTCTTTTCCGCTTACGAATATTGGGATTTTAAATCCGGATTTAAAAAGAATGAGATTATGAGGATCGGTAGCGGTTATATTAAATCCGTATTGCAGAAGGTCTTCATAGCTAACCCTGTAAATCCCATCCGCAGCCACACCGATCTTTAAATGAGGTTTACCGGATTCGAACCAGTTATTCAATTCCGTGTCCCGATGCTGGGATAATAGATCAGCACTATTAATAAAAAGGAGTAAAACCAGATTACCCAATAAAACTATTCTGTTCATTTTATATGATATTTATTTTTCAGATGAAAGAATGCTCTCGGCATATCGAATAATGCGGCAAGAAACAGGTTCCATGACCATGTAATCCAATGTCCACTCAGGAATTTTAGAAGACCCTTTCGATAATTAAATGCCGAATAGTATTTGAGTGTAATGATTAATTTATCGGCGTTGTTATAATTCTGTTCTTTTTTTCTTGAATAGAGATAATTCTGTTTAACAATCGGTTGAAGGTTTAAATGAGTAAAACTGTTTTCGTGGAGCCGGACTGATGTTCTGATACCATCTAGATTTGTGAAACGTCCGTGCTCAATCAGCCTTAAATAAAGATCCAGGTCGATATTATATTTCAAATCATTATTGTAACCATTAATCACTTTCATTGCTGAAGTCCTCACCATTATCGTAGGATGAGAAATAACATAGAATCCTTTTGCAAGCGCATTTGCCAATAGGTAATGTTCTGACGGTAGATCAACGTCCCAACTGCGGCTGGATATATCCGAACCGATATAACGCAATGATGTCCCGGTTAAAACATAGTCGGGATTTTCCTCAAGGAAGCTGAATTGTTTCTCAATTCGCAGGGGATGAGAAATATCATCCGCATCCATAATTGCACAATATTTTGATTCGGCGGAATTCAATCCAGTATTAAGCGCTTGGGAAATTCCATTACCACGATTCTTCATTACATATAGTCTCCCGTCACTAATCGATTTAAGGTATTCAACGGAAGCATCGGTGGAATGATCATCAACGATCAGAAGGTAAAAATCTGTATAGGACTGTGCGAGAATTGAATTTACAGCATCAGCAAGGAACGGAAGACCGTTCTTGACCACCATTAGCACCGTAATGGGCTTATACTTCATTTCAGTACCAGTTTAATTTTTCCTTTAATTATCCTATAGTAAAAAAGAGGAAGACCGAAAAGGTATCTTTTCCAGATCGATCGGAATTCAGATAACAGTCTGAAGAGCCATTCGAGATAAATATTGCTCAGAAACTGAGGGGCGCGTTTTTTTGTACCGGCAAGATACCGGAACCAGCCGCCGCACGATACGATAAGCCGGCAGTTTAACCGTGAATAATTATCAACAATCCATTTCTCCTGCTTCCCCGCTCCCAACCCGACAAACAGAATTTCAGTCCCTGAAGAGTTTATAAGGTTAATAAGCGTATCATCATCAAATGAATATCCATTTGAAACACCGCAGATATTTATCGATGGATATTTCTGTGTGAGCCGCGGAGTCATTTTCATTAGCACTTCTGAAGAATTCCCGAAAAAGAATATCCTGCATTTCTTCTCTGCCGACTCAATTAATAATTTATTGAGTAGGTCGGTGCTTACAATTCTTTTCTTCCCTCCTCCGTATAAAAGATTTACTGCTATAAATACAGCAGTTGAGTCGGGATAAAAAAGGAGTCCGTGATTATTCCCGGAAATACCATCAGTGTAGATTTTATTTATTACATTAAAGTCTGCATAGAGAAATGCCTGTTTAGAATTTTCGTTGACAGGAATCGATTCAATTGAAGTAAGAGCAATTTCAAACATCCGATACCGCCTTTAATATTGATTGAAAATCCCGGTTTACCCGTCTGTACTCAGGAAGAATACATTTAGTAAAATATTTCAGCCGTTCTGGAATCCTTCTCCCCTTAATTTTATTAACAAAAAAATCCGGAAGTCTAGACAGAATAGCTGCCGGGAAAACGGAAGGTGAAATGAGCAAATCTGAATCGGAGCGCTTCCAGTAATTCAGTGATTTTTGGGGATCTCCATAAAGGAACTCCCGCCAGCCCCTGACAATGAGTGCCTGTTTATCGGTTAGACCAAACTGATCTGACAGATCTTCTCCGTAGTAAGAAGATTGAATTTCATAGATCATTTTATAGTTCTGTAATTTATTCAAGTTGCTGCCTGAATCTTCCCTTTCCCGGTAGAAATAAAGAACTTGAGGAAGGTTATAGAATTTTAGATGAGATTTATATTTAAGCCAGATAAAATAATCGCCGACAATATCATAACGGGCATCAACTTTGAATCCGCCGAGTTTCAGAAATTTCGATTTTCGGAACATTATTGATGGATGACAAATATCCGAATAGAGGGCCAGATATTTTTTTATCTCCTCATCATAAATACTTCTGTTTACGACATAACGGATTCTATCGTTTTTAAAAACAGCATACCAGGACGAGAGGAGATCGATATCAGGATGACTTTTAAAAAAATCCATCTGCTTTTGCAGCCTGAGAGGATGAGCCAGATCGTCTGCGTCCATACGGGTTATAATTTCATTAGAAGATTTTTCAAACCCGTAATTGATGCTATCCATAAGACCGGTATGTTCCTTTCTTATGTATTTGATTCGCGGATCATTGATATAATTAATCAAAGATTCTGTATCATCTTCTGAACCATCGTCTATAATCATCAACTCATAATTGGTGAATGACTGATTCAGAATGCTTCGAACCGCTTGAACTATAAAACGTCCGTTATTGAACGCGGGCATTAATACAGTGATCATTTCAATTCCTTCCATTTCAGGCCATCGAAATAGAGAACCTGATCCGTATCTTTTTCAATTATTTGGGGAATATCGAGAAGAATCCGGCTGAATCCACGTCCAGACCTGCTCGATTCTTTTTCAATTATGCGGTAACGTACGAAGTCTGGATTATAAGGATTAATGAGAAGATAGATCAGAGGATCGTAGGAAGTAATTTCATAGTAATCCCCTTTTTTTCTGCAGTCAATTATTTTTTTATTAAATAGGGAGAGATCATGATTTACAAGTACTAATTCGTAAAATACAGGTGAAGTGATTATACTATTTACAAGACCAACTGAACTGTGAATATAATAATAATACTTATACGGAATTATATCATTCGAATCGGAACATAAAATAAAATTTTGTCCACTACATGATTGAATTAAGTCAACAAGTTCACCGAAATTTTTCTTTTCATGCACAAATATCGTTTCTAAACTTTGTGTCCTGATCAAGAAAGAAATTGAATAAGACAGAATCAGTAAACCGGTCACTAAACAAATCATCCGTACTGATTTCATTTTCGAAAACAGGTACATAAGTAGAACAAGGAGCCATAAGAGAAGAATACCGTTTAATCTACTGCCGCCTGTCGCGAAAATTCTCGGGTATATAATTATGACTGTTATTATTAACAGAAGAATAAATTTCTTCCGGAGATTTTTTCTTATCACAACAAAAACAAATAATAGAATTGACGCCGGGATAAAGATAAAAGCAGCAATCTCTTTATTTAAAAGGAAATAGTTATAAATATTGCCTGAGAAGAGAGGGAAAATCAGATGAAGAAGAATTCCGAAGAAAGAAAATGGTTTTTTCCAGAGATTACCCAGTAGGTTCTGATAATCGCTATATATAAAATAGTTAAGTGATGAGAATAGAATTAAGATAAATATTAAGAAAACATAGAATAGGTAAAGTTTGAATTCCGAATTTCCCTTTTGCCTCATTTGATATATTGAACCAATTAGAAGGAGAAAAGGGAGATGGAGTGAACTCTGTTTCGATAAAATCGATAGGATGTAAAAGAGGAAAGAAAAGAACAGGAGATACTTTTTTTCATTTTTGAAATAGAGTAAAAAACAGATTGCGGACCAGACATAGAAAAGCAGCATCAGGGACTCAGTCCGGTTGCTGATCCAATAGATCCAGGTAAGACTATCCAGGTGGATGGAAAATATAATACACAAGACTGTAATTGTCGTTTTTGAGATATTGATTTTCAAGAATTGCGTCAGCAAATTGAAAAGGAAATAGATCGAGATTACGAGAAAAGTGTGCAATATTAATCCCGATAGTTTAATTGCAATAGAGTTATCACCGAATAAATTAAAGTCGAGCCACAGACTAAGATATGTAACCGGCCGGAGTGAGAGAAAAAACTGCGAGTATTTTGTGATATCAAATGGATTGTACTGATTACTGCTAATTACTGTAAAGAGATGATAATCATCCATTATATAACCGGGAATTTTCAGGATTACAGGGATGTAGATCATCACATTTAACAGGACCAGAACCAGAAGGTAGATATAGTTTCTTCCGGCTGATTTACCAGGCATAGTAGATTTTATCTTATTAAATAGATACCTAATGGAATTAACAGATCAGAATCTGAATCGGTTGTAATAAAACGAGAAGTAAAACTGAAGATTGTACATTGCCTGTGGTACAAATTTCTTTCCCCCATGAACTGATAAAAATCTAGTCTGCCAAATTTCTTCAGTAAGGATTTATTAAATATCAGTTCATTTTACATAGCTTAAATTAATAATATAGTTTTTTAAATTCCAATAGATAATATTTTTAAGAGAATAAATACCCGGGTATTTTCATGGGAATTATAAACGCCTTTGCAAAGTGGATTAATAAATTGGGAAACGATTTTAGAGAAAATTAAACGGATAAGAGTAATCAGGTTAGAAATTTACTTCCTGGCCAACCAGATTTCAGGATTCTGGTAATTTCTTTCGTTCCAGATTTCGAAATGGAGGATATTGCCTTCCAGACTTTCATTCACGCTGCCGATAAGCGTTCCTGCAGAAATTTTATCTCCTTCCTGAACTGAAATATTAGAAATGTGTCCATAGACTGTTCTATATTCATCGCGGTGAGTTAGAATAACGATGGATCCGTAGCCGGGGATCCAATCGATAGCCGAGACGACCCCTTCGGCAACTGCAAATACGTTCTGCTCCCCTTTCACTGATATATCGATTCCGTAATTGAGGGTAACCGTTTTAAGCCGTTCGTTCTTATTCTCACCGAATTTGCGGACAACCTTACCGCCCGAAACAGGCCAGGTAAGAATTCCTTTGAGTTCCGCAAAATTCTGGAAATTGCTGTAATTATATTTTGGCGGGGAAATACTTTCGCCCTGTTTCCTGGCCAGAAGCTTTGCTTTCCTTTCACGTTCCTCTTCGATAAGACGGGCTATTATATTCTTAATCAGTATTTCAGCTTTTCTTTTCGATTCGATCTCGGAAGTGATCATCTTCTGATCCTGCTTAAGAGTTTTGATCAGATCTTTCCTTTCCGACTCGCGATCCGAGAGGACTTTCTGTTCATTTTGTTTTAAAGCAACAAGGTTTTCCTTTTCTGATCGCTCCTTTTCGAGCTGGGACGCGAGGAGATTCAGCTCATCCCTGCTTTTACCAAGCTGGTTTAGTGTTATTTTATTCTGCTGCGAAATGTAGCGGAGGTACCTGTATCGTTTAATAGTCTGATTAAAAGAATCGGTATTAAGAAGAAAGCGGAAGAGAGAAAGTCCCCTGTTTTTATAAACCCAGACGACATAGTTGCTGTATTTTTCTTTAAGAACCTTAATTCTATTTTCAACAGAACCAATCAGTTTTAAGGTTTCTTCTATTTCCTGCGATTTATTTTTTTCTTCGGTAACAAGATTATTGACAAGTTTATTAAGAAGTAGTTTCTGGCGGTTAATGTTTTCCAGGGACTGTAGAGATTCCTTTTCGGTTTTAGATTTGCTTCTCAGTTCGTTTTCGAGGCGGGAAATTTCATTTTTTATATTCGTCAGTTCAAGGTTCTTCTGCTGTATGCTGTCGGCAGTCTGAGCATACATAAGTAACGGAATTGATAGTAAGAAAAGCGCAGATACTATTTTCTTGCAATCGCTTACCATTCTCGAATTTTCACATCTGTTGGGATATCTATTAACAGGTCAACATCATTCCGGTTAATCTCAATCTTCCTGTATTCCACTTTCAGCCGCTGTTTGTTCACGATGTCGTTAAGAATAATTTCCTGCGGAATAGGAACATCCTCGTAAGTTTTAAAACGAGAGTACTTCCCTTCCACCAGGATATTTCCGTTGAATTGTTTAAGGACATTTTCGCTGATAGCTAAATCATCGGCTCTTACAGTATAGACTTTTTCAATTTTCTTTAGAGAATCAAGATATGTAAGCCGGTAGAGATTACCGTCTGCTTCGAAGCGGTCCGGTTCAATTCTAAGTTTATCAGTCAGATTAACGCTTCCGGCAAGGGCATCGATCAGTTCATCAAACGAGAAATCGACTTTGAGAATCTGCCTCATAATACCGTCACGCATCTTGCCGTGGTAGAGATTGTTATTAATTACATCGTAAAACTGGAAATCCTGAGGAGTAATTAAGGCATGCGCAAGGTCAATTCCGAACGGGCCATAAAAAGAAACCTTAAGTGAATCGGGTTTTTTTAAAATTACTTCGAAACTGCTTCCGGCATTTAATTCGGGTGAAAAGATATTAAGGGTTCCGGTGCCCCGGAAAGTTTTAACTTTTCTTCTGTTGGCTTCAAGTTTCTTAATCAACCTGTCCGAAGAGATTATCCTTTCGTCAGAAACCTGTCGGGAGGGAGCGCATCCCCCGGCAATAAAAACGAATGCGGTAACAATAAGCAACGGAATATATTTTTTCACAATTCACCTTTCTCAATTTTCTCTTTGAACTTATTATTATTGGGTTCAACATCAAGAGCTTTCTTCCAGAATTCAAGCGCTTTAGGTTTATCACCCAGTTTATAATAAACATCGCCCAGATGATCCAGTACAGTACCGCTATTATTTTCATATTTAAGCGATTTTTCAATATACGACCTGGCTTTTTCAAAATCATTCAGCCGGAAATAGATCCAGCCAAGTGTATCGAGATACGAAGGATTTTCGGGTTCAATGTTAACGGCATTGCTGCTCCATTCAAGTGCCTCGTCAATTCTTACACCTCTTTCAGCAAGTGAATACGCATAGTTATTAAGAATCAGCGCATTCCCTGGATCGAGCGACATCGCAAGTGAATAAAGGGAATCGGATTTTGAATACTCCCCTTTTGATTCATAGATTAATGCCGTCATTCCAATCACCTGAATATCATTAGGGCTGAAGATCATTGCTTTGTTCAGATAAACAAGAGCTTCATCATCCTCCTTCAGCTGATTCAGAGTATATCCGTATGCAGTAAGAACTGTTATATCATTCGGATTGATTTTAACAGCTTTGCCGAGATACTCTTTAGCAGAACGATGATTTCCCTGCTGGGAAAGTGCAAGACCGTAGATAAGATTTATAGCAAAGTCGTTCGGAAAGCTTTGAACACCTTTTTTTAGCAGATCAACAACGAGCTGGTACTTTCCGTTATCGAACAGTGTGCCTCCCAGTCGGATCCAGAGTTGATTATTCCATTCAGCCAGTTCCGTAGCTTTTTTAAAGTAATCGATGGCAAGAGAATCATTCTTAAGACGGATTTCAATTTCACCGAGATATGCGTTTAACTGCCAGTCAGTAGTATCCCTGTTCAGCCGTACAAATATCTCTTTCGCGTAATTAAGATTAATAGAATTTTTTTCGACAGCGTTAAGAAATATTGTTCCGATACCCAATTTATTTTCATATCCGATTTCTTCACTCCGGAGTAATCTGCTGTACTGATCGAATGCGTTCTTCCACTCTTCGGTCTGGATATATGCGGCACCTTTCATTTCATACAAATTAAGGTCGTCCGGAAAACTGATAAGACTTTCATCAATCAGCTTATGAGCTTTATCGTACTTTTTAGTTTTCAGATATGATTCAATAAGAACTTTCTGAAGCCGGAGATCGGACGGATTAAGATTCAGAAGTTCTTCAAATGTGCTGATAGTTTCATCAATATTGCCGAGGCGCTCGTTAAGATCGATAATACGTATAAGCAGATTCCATTCCGGTCCGAGCAGACCGACAAGTTTATTATAAATAGAGAGGGCGTAAGTAGGTCTGTTCTTTTCATTTAGCAGCGCGAGTTGATAGAATGCCGGGTAATTCGAAGAATCGCGCGCAATAATTTTCTCGTAAACAACCATCGAAGAATCATCGAGGCGGGACGACGAGTAGATTGAAGCAAGCAGATAGAGATATTCAGAATTCGTTGAATCGAGCTGAACCGCTCTGCGCGAATGCTGAATTGCAGATGAGAGTTTATTTAACTTGTAATAATTTTTAGCAATTGCAAAGTGAATACCCGCTTGAGGATCGTATTTCAATGCATCGAGATACTCATTAATAGCCGACTCATATTCACCTTTAAGCTCCAGCATCGAACCGTTAATAAATTTCTCCTGTGCTATCTTGCCGGTAGAAGTAATAATTGATTTACTCTCTTTATCAGCAGTACCGGCCACCTTAACGGAATTTGAGGAGCACCCGGCGCTAATAATTATCATCAATAAAAAGAGTGGTTTAAGGTTCATAAAATCCTTTAATTTGAACGAAAAAATAAACTATAACGTTTTGATTAACAAGGCAAAAGATTGCTAGCTAAACAAGGTTTACCTATTTTCACAAAAATTTTTCCTGAGAAATGTACAAATTCGATCTGGCAATATCATATACCTGGCAGTACGATAAGGAATTTATCGAACTTACCGAAAAGATCTTTCAGAAGAGCGGCCTGAAGACTTTTATTATTTATAAAGTGAATATTCACGAGGTAGCCACTTTGTTGCGCCAGAGGAAATTATCTTTCAAGGCATATTTAGACCGGGCTTCGGATGAAGACCCCGAATTCAATATCATAACCAAGCTGCTGCTGCGCCGGAAATGTTATTTAATTAATCCGCATAAGGTTACACGGAAAGTAACTGACAAATCTTATTTCCACAAAAAACTTCTCAGAAAAGGTTTTAACCTGCCTGAGACTTTTATTGTTGAACCATGGGATAAAGATGAAAGATTATTTATTACCGGGAATGATCTTAGGACAATAAAGATTCCGTTTATAATTAAACCGTCGATTTTTTCAGGCGGCGGACAAGGTGTAGTAAAGGACGGTACTTCAATTGAACAGATTCAAGATGAAAGGAAGAAAGGACATACCGAAAAATATCTTATACAGCAGAAAATCGATCCCGTAAGGATCGATCATAAGCGGGCCTGGTTCAGGATATTCTGGGCATTCGGGAAAGTAATTCCCACGTGGTGGGATGACCAGACTCATCTATACAAAGTATTAACAAAAGAACAGATAGCGAAATACAAACTGCAAAGGATGATAAAAATTACACAGGGTATTGCAAGAATCGCTAAGATCGATTATTTCTCTACAGAAATCGCACTTACAAAATCCCACCGTTTTTACCTGATCGATTATATCAACGACCAGTGCGACATGCGGCTTCAATCGAAACACAAAGACGGTGTTCCGGACATTGTCGTTACACAATTCATTGAACAGATGAAGAGAAAGGTCGCCGGACTCTAAAAATTCATATCGTCTTCAATAGTATCAAGAATATTTAGATAGCTTCTGTACCTTTCGGGGTTTATAATCCCTTTTTCTACAGAATCAATTACAGCACATCCGGGTTCATGATGGTGTGTGCATGTATTAAATCTGCAATCATTCAGATAAGGGAGGAAATCGACAAAGAAATGGCCAACATCCTCTTTCCTGATTCCGTAAGGATCAATTTCGCGTATTCCGGGTGTATCGATTATAAAAGTATCCTCCTCAATTTTTTTAAGGACTGAAGTAACGGTAGTATGTTTTCCTTTAGAAGTTGAGGAACTGATCTCTCCTGTCTTAAAATTGAGGTGAGGATAGATTCGATTGAGGAGAGAAGATTTCCCTACGCCCGATTGTCCCCATAGAAGGCTGACAGATCCTGCAAGGGCAGATTTTACATTAACGAGACCCGAATCCTGCTTGACGCTTGTTTCGAAAACGGGGTAACCGATTTCAGTATAGAGATCGATCCAGAATTTGGCCTGACAGGGTTCTTTAAGATCGGACTTATTGATAATAATTTTAACATTAACATGCGAGCTTTCACCTGCAAGAATGAGGCGGTCGAGTAATCTATTGTTAAATTCAGGATTCTTCCAGCTCGCAACAACAATAAGGTTGTCTATGTTGGCTGCGATTATCTGTTCAAGTCTTTCGCCGCGGGTTCCGGCACCTTTCAATTTTGGCACTTTCCTTGAGAGATAATTTTTTCTCGGCAGAATTTTGTTGATTACGCCGGATCCATCATTATTCAATTCATACTCAACTATGTCCCCAACAGCAGCGATATCAAGTTTATAGAGCTTATCTGATTTGAAGCCGAATTCCTTTTTAAACTTTCCGCGTAAAGAAGTTCTTATTTCATTATCCGATTCATCAAGCAGGTAATAATCCTTGCTCTCGATTTTGAATATTCTGGCTTTTATGATTCCTCCATAAAAAAAGCACCTTAAAAAATAAGGTGCTTTTCGGGGGTTGTCAATCAGGGAGCGGAGGTAAAGAATTTAGAAATAGTATTTAACACCGAATATTAAATTGTCTTTCGTAATAGATTGAAAAGTCCTGGAAAGGTTAGAACCGTAATTATCTCCGATATCTTTCCACCAGCCATGAGCATATCCTAAGTCAAAATGGAATTTTGAGCCGCTTGAGAATCCAATTCCTGCCGTAAAGAATTTCTTATCAAATTCTGAGGAATCATCCTTGAACGGAGACGGCATATAAATGAAACCGCCTCTTAAAGTAATTCCAGTAAAAGGCAATAAATATTCAACGCCGGCATTAAGATTTATAACACTTTTCATCAGATCAATTATTTCGGAATTTTTATCTTCACGGGAGCGGAAATCAAATCCCTCAGAAAATTTCATTCGAGAATAATCGATAAAATTTGCATCGAAACTGACTGTCATTCCCTGAACTGAATAAGAAGCACCAACTCCGAATTCCCACAGGGTCTGAACTGTATACTCCAACCTGTTTTCAATCGGAGGATCGAGTATATACATCTGCCCTGTTCCGAAGTGTGCATCTGCATCTACAAAATAAATCTCTTTAACGGTAAGTGATTTTGGAAGTTTAATTGTAGCACCTACATTAACATTATAATCCATTTTTGCTAATAAGCCGAGAGTTGCATTCCATCCGGAAATATCCCATCTGATTATATCGTTAAAATAGAATGACCTGAAATCGGCAGTCTGGGGATCATTCGGATCGAGCAGAATTGATGATGGATAATTATTGTTCAGATCTTCCTCCAGGTATTCGCGGTTTCTTTTAAAATCTCCGTTTATAATATTGATGGTAGCTCCTACGAAGATGTTTTTCTGAATCTCGACAGCACCGGAAAAGAGCCAGCTATCAAGACCGCCCTCCTGGATTATTGTTCCGCTCTGCTGAAGATTACCGTTGATAAAAGTATCGTAGTAGAGAAATTTATTGTTAGAATCATAAACCTTGTAACTTAGACCGATTTCATACGAAATATCATCATTATCATAGGTTAAGTTTTGTATCATGGAATTTGAGCCGGAATTAAATCCGCTGAATTTCATAGCCCGGTTAAAATCTTTATACTTATTATAACCGAAAGCAAGGACCATACTTCCGCGCGAAGTAGGAAGAGGGAATGCAAATCCGAACTGACTGAAATCGGTTTTGCTGCTGGAGTAAAGAGTATTTCTACTAAAAAGCTGAGCATCATTCTTAAAAGAATTATAATTGAGTACTCCGGAGAATTCCATTTTCCTTATCAGAGCAAATCCGGCAGGATTAAAAAGAGAGGCCGTGAAATCATTGCTTATAGAAATATATGCATTGCCCATACCAAGCGACCGGGCATTGGTTAAAATATCCGTATCCGATAACCTGAGAGCATCATTGAAATTCTGCGCGTTAATATTTATAGCAGAGAACAAGAGTAGTGAGAACAAACCAAAAGACATTTTTATTTTTTTCATAATTCCCCCAGAATTAAATCCGAAGTTTTTGAATTTTTGAAATCATGTTATCTTCTTCCGCTATCAGACCTGGAACTGCTACCGGAACTTGATGAACTGCCGGATCTCGACGAACTTTCTGAACCGGATCTCGAAGAATTCTCCGAACCGGAACGTGACGGCGGACTGTAAGACGGTGACGAAGATCTAGAACTGCTGGGAGGTGAATAAGACGGTGTAGAACGACCCGATCTTCCAGAGTCATACGATCCGCTTCTGCTGCGGTCGGCCGATTCTTTCCTGCTTGAACTCCTTTCTCTTGAAGGAGGCGGAGAAACTCTTTCCGACTTACTGCTGCTCGAAGGCCTTCTTGACGTACTTTCTTTTACAGCAGAAGGTGATTCTCTCCTGCTTGCAGCGGATTCCTTAGAAACTCTCGAGTTACCTGTTGTTTTCTCCCTGCTTCTAGAAACGCTTGATCTATTGAGATCCACATCTCTGGTTCGAATCGATCCATCACGGTCCGTATAAGAACTTGAACGGCTACTATTACGGTCTCTCAAGGAACTTGTTCTATCGCCGCTCCGATCGCCGGAATCACGAAGTTTAGTATAAGCTGTTCGATATTTAAAGTTATAATTATTGGGGTAATTATAGTTACCATAATTATTCCAATAATAAGGATTATTCCAAGACCAGTTATTCACCCACCAACCATAATACCGATTATAGAAATATCCCGGATAGTATGAATAAGAATAGTGATTCCATGGCCAGTATCCATAATCGCAGCAATACCAATCGTACCAGAAAGGATCGTAATATCTGCCAATTCCAAAGTAGAAACTGGATGAGGGATAATAACCGAGGTAGAATCGTCGGTATGAACGGTTGCGCTCATAGTAATAATCGTCCTCATATACTCCCTGATCTTCAACATATTCTTCGTTATCCAGTGTATCGGCTACTTCGTCCTCGTAAGCGTATTCATCCTCGTAATAATCTCTGTCGTCTGAATCACGAAGAGCAAGTTGTGTGTAACATCCTCCAAAAGATAAGAGAGGAAGCAGTACGATTAAAAATTTTAATGTTTTCATATCAACCACCCATGGATAAATCATTTTTAGTTATGCAAAAAATATGCCTTATAAAACTTAGATAATAGGACAAAAGCGGGTAACTAGATGTAGAGATGTATAATAAATTAGACAGGATTGTTTAGGATTTTCTACATTTTTAGAAGATGGCTTTAATGTATTCAACAAAAATTCCCCTATCAGCTCTGGAACCTGAGATTTTTTTATTATCGAGCAGGTCCCTGAGATTTAATCCCAGAGTCAATCCGTCACCTATAGACCAACGGATGCCAAGATTTAAATATCCCGTCCCCTCTCCGATCGAATTGTTTGTATTGTCATTTATTGCAAAGTCGTATTCACCGACAATAGATAGTTTGGATCCAAGAGTTTTTTCAAATCCGAATCCAAGGTTCAGGTCTTTATCGTTATCATCCCGTTCAAGTGAATAATTGATAAGACCGTGAATGCTGAAATAACCGTAGAAATCGAAATTCTTTGAAGCTACAGCAAAAAAACCGGGAGATTTAATTTCATAACGGTTCAAAGTTTTATTGAATTCACCTTTGCCCTGTGAATCGAATCCGAGTGTGATTGCGGGAAGCGTTTCCGACTCATTAAAAATTCGAGCCCTTAGATTTATCCCCGGCAGTTTATATCCTGTTATCTTGCCTCTTCCAATAATATTGTTACCGCCGTACGAAATACCAAAGCTGAAATTTTCGAAAACACCGACTTCAATTTTAGAGACAACTACGCCAAGGGGCATCACATCGATCGAAACTCCGACAAATCCTTTTTCAACAATCCCGGCTGTAGGCAGATCAATCAGATTTCTATATTCATATTTTGCATCGGTTCCGCTTGAACCTTGAGCGAGTATTCCGGAAGCACTTATAATAATAAATACAGCTAAAAATTTTATTTTCATTTTCTTTCCCGTGAATTCATAATTATTTCAAATGACACGACAATATAGAAATCATTTTATTTTATATGAAGTACCTTCTTTGCCGTCTTTTAATTCTATTCCGAGTTTATTTAATTCATCGCGAATCAGGTCTGCCAGAATAAAATTCTTCTCTTTTTTAAGTTTAATCCGAAGTTCGAGAAGAAGTTCGATTAATTTATGATCAATGCCCAAGGATTCAGGACGGGTAATTTCATTAAAATGCACTATCCCGAATACTTCCTGGGCTGTGCGGGTAAGAAACTGTTTCAGATCTTGATAAAAAGAAACATTAATATTTTCATAATCTGAGATAATTTTATTGGCATTACGTACAAGGTCAAAAATAAGAGCAACAGCCTGAGAGGTATTCAGATCGTCGTCCATTACTTTTGCAAATTCATCATAATAGTATTTCAGATCGAACTCGGGGAGGATACCGACATTATTATCTTTCTTAATTTCCTCTTCAATTTTCTCCGCAAGGTTCTTAATTTTTTCCACACCTTTTTCAGCAGCGGCAAGAAGTTCAAAACTGAAATTGAGAGGGCCGCCATAATAGGTTTGAGTAAAGAAAAGACGGATAGCTTCGGCTGAATATTTTTTCAGTATTTCTCTAGCCGTTAAAAAATTGCCTAAGGATTTAGACATTTTCTCTTCATTGATATTCAGAAATCCGAAGTGGATCCAATACTTTACAAATTTATGTCCATGAGCGCCCTCGCTCTGAGCAATTTCATTCTCATGATGCGGAAAAATAAGATCGTTACCACCTGCATGGATATCAATAGTTTCGCCAAGATGTTTTGAGCTCATCGCAGAACATTCTATATGCCAGCCGGGTCTGCCATTTCCCCAGGGGCTCTCCCAAAATGGTTCTCCTTCTTTTGCTTTTTTCCAGAGGGCAAAATCGAGCGGATTCTTTTTTGTTTCATTTATTTCCACCCTGGCACCTGCCGTAAGTTCTTCAAGATTCTTACCGCTCAGTTTTCCGTAATCAGGGAATTTAGAGACATCATAAAAAACATTGCCATCAACATTGTAAGCCTTTCCATTCTCAATTAATTCTTTTATGATGCTTATCATTTCCGGAATATGCTGAGTGGCTTTCGGGAAAACCGAAGCAGGTTTTACTCTTAATTTTTCAATGTCTTCTAAAAAGGCATCAATATAAAAATTTGAAATTTCAGCAGAAGGTTTTTTCTGATCAATCGACTTCTTAATAATTCTATCGTCCACATCAGTAAGGTTCATAACGAATTTAACATTAAAACCTTTGTATTCAAGATATCTCCGGAAAATATCAGCCATTATAAAAGATCTAGCATTGCCGATATGGAAATAGTCATAGACAGTCGGCCCGCAGACATAGAAAGTCACCTCCGGAGGAGTTAAAGGGATGAATTCTTCTTTAGTTTTAGAAAAGGTATTATAAATAAGCATTTTTCTTCCAGAATTTAGGAAAAAATATACGAATAGCTGGGAGTTTATTCAAATTTGGATTGGAATGAATATTGCCGCAATTAATTTCAGATAAAAAGATTTTTTACTATGGAATCTCTAATTTAGACTTTGACATCTTTATTAATATTTTTATATTAGACACCGAAATCGGTAAATAAAGTTAGAAATCTTTTTATCATTAAAATGATTCTTAAATACTTAACAAAATACTCTTTAATGGAGGCATGATTATGATTCGAAAACTTACCACTCTTCTGTTATTTGTTCTATTTTGTTCATCTCTCTATTCTCAAACCACACCAATCTCTTTTACTGTTGAACCATTTGGTGTTTCACCAAGAGATGTAGCAAGATCGACAACCGATATTTACACTTCTGCTTTTACGGGATTAAAGAATGTCGGCGTTAATAGTCAGATGTATTTTAAAGCGGTTCTAACCGGTCAGGCAATTGGAACAGTTACCTGGTCTATTACAAGAAGACCATTAGGTTCAACTGCCGCAGTTGGTACAACAGTGCATGTAGTTGATGACAACACGGTTGTAGTTACATTTAAACCTGACAAAGTCGGTGCCTATGAATTAAAGGCAACTTCCGGCGCATACAGCGCAACAGTCGGATTTAATTCCGCAAAATATCTCGGTTATACAAATACATTTGTTGACGGAGTAAACAAAAATGTAAACTGCCAGACCTGTCACCCAAGTTATGTTACTGAGTGGTCAAATACCGGTCACGCAACTACACTTACAGAAGAATTTGAAGGACAAGGCAGTGATCATTTCGGCGCTAACTGTATTTCCTGCCATTCTACAGGTCACAATACAACGGCAGCAAATGACGGATTCGACGATTTCCCATTCACATTCCCGACAGTTCTCGCACCGGGTATGACAGCAACATTAGTTGCACAATTCCCGGACGCAATGCTCAGAGCAAATGTTCAGTGCGAATCGTGTCATGGACCGGGTTCAACCCACTTAGGGGCTACAACAGATTTCAGAATGGTAGCTACCTATAATCCTGATGTTTGCGCATACTGCCATGATTCAGGAACTCACCATCTTCTTCCGGAACAGTTTGACGCATCAGTTCATGCCGGTGTTGTTGACGAGAGCGGTCCGGGCAGAGAAGGCTGTGTAAGATGCCACACCGGTTCTGGATTTAAACAATATGTTGATAATGTATCAACTTCAGATCCTTATTTTGATGTTTCATACAATCCTATTACCTGTGCAGGATGCCACGATCCGCATAATGCAACTAATCCTCATCAATTAAGAAAAGTTACAGCAAACCTACTTGCACCCAACAATACAACTATTACAATAAACCAGGCAAATGCAGGTAACGGCGCAATATGCTTCAACTGCCATCAGTCAAGATCTGAAGCAAATGCTGCTGCAGCTGCAGCGACGCTAAATTCTCGGTTTGGTCCTCACTATGGTGCTCAGGGTGATATGCTAGTAGGAAATAATATGTTTGAATTAGGCGGTGTAAAACTGGCCAGTTCAAATCACTTCGGTATTACACAAGCACATGGATCATGTGTAGCCTGTCACATGTATGGTGTTGCAACACCGGTTGCAAATGGTCAGGTTGCTCTGGTAGGCGGACACTCTTTCGCAGTGACATATCCTGACGGCAAATCTAATATGGAATCCTGTATGCCATGTCACGGCGGATCACTCGGACTTTCATTTGCAGATGTAACCTTTATGTTAAACGGGTCTCTGGATCATGATAATGACGGCGTTAACGAAGGACTTCAGGATGAAGTACACGGCATGATCGATAAAATTTATGAAGAAGTCGCCCGTCAAGTTGGTACAACAACTATCCCTCCGGTTCCAGCAACATCATGGTCACCAGCTATCAGAAAAGCTTACTGGAATGCAAGAACAGCCTACTATGATCACAGCTATGGTATCCACAATCCTAAATACATTGTAACAGCATTAAAGGGCGCTATGGCATCTCTCGGTTTAGCTACTTCAGTTGAGCAGGATGAAATCGTTCCAACCGAATATGCATTATTCCAGAACTATCCGAATCCATTCAACCCGACAACAAATATTAAGTTCGCTATTCCGAAAGCATCCAATGTAAGAGTAACCATCTATGACGCATTAGGAAAAGAAGTAAGAACCCTAGTTAACAATTATCTGAGCGCAGGAAGTCATACGTTTGAATTCAACGCAAGACACCTCGCATCCGGCATTTACTTATATAGAATTGAAGCAGATAATTTTGTTAAAGTAAACAAGATGCTTCTGCTCAAGTAATTCTTATTACTTATAGAATTCTGAAAAGGCCCCCGGATTCCGGGGGTCTTTTTTTATTATTTGATCAAAAGTGTTTTATTTTTACAAAGCTAAAAAGCGGGAAAAGGATAAATGAGAATTGAAAAGGATACACAGGGTGAAGTTGAAATGGCAGAAGACATTCTTTACGGTACAAACACGTTCCGGAGTCTTAACAATTTTCCGCCAACCGGCGAGAGGATTAATCCATATCTGATTAAGGCTTATCTGCAGGTAAAACTAGCTGCCGCAGAAACGAATTATAAATGCGGATTACTATTCAAAGAAAAATTTGAAGCTGTTGAAGAAGCTATTCGTAATCTCCTGAAAGAAACCGAAAATGCAATATCAAATAGTTCGTATGAGATTTACCGTAAAATTCCTGTCGACCCTTTTCAGGGAGGAGCGGGCACTTCACTTAATATGAACCTCAATGAAGTAATCACTAATGAAGCATTGCTTCTTCTCGGTAAAAAGCCGGGTGAATATGATTCAATCAATCCGCTCGACGATGTAAACATGAGCCAGTCTACAAACGATACTTTTCCGACTTCTCTAAAGGTTGCATCGATCTACCTGCTTCGGCAGCTTTCAGATTCTTTTGAATCACTTCAGAATGCTCTGCATGCGAAAGAAGAAGAATTTAAAAATGTAATTAAACTTGGCCGAACACAATTACAGGACGCAGTTCCAATTACACTCGGTCAGGAATTTGGCGCTTATGCACAGGCAATTGCTCGGGAAAGACAGCGGATTTACATTTCGGAGGAGAGACTCCATTCAGTTAATCTTGGAGGCACGGCCGTAGGCAATTCAATTTCCGCAACAAAAGAATATGTTCTAAATGTAAACAGTATATTGAAAAAGATAACCAAACTCCCTATCGAAAAAAGTGATAATCTCATAGATGCAACACAGAATCTGGATATGTTTGTTGAAGCACACGGAATAATTAAAGCGGGTGCTGTCTCCGTATTAAAAATCTGTAACGATTTAAGATTTCTATCGAGCGGACCTGCAGGCGGAATAGGTGAAATTAATATTCCGCCCAAGCAATCGGGTTCTACAATCATGCCCGGGAAGGTAAATCCCGTAATACTTGAAAACACTATTCAAATATGTGAATTGGTTAAGGGTCATGATGTTGTTATTTCCAACCTTGCCGGCAGCGGAAATCTTGAGTTAAATCCATTCATACCGATGCTCGGTCACTTATTTTTAAAATCGATACTGCTTCTCAGAGATTCAATTAATAACCTGACTAAAAATTGCATTCAGGGGATCACAGCAAATATTGAAAGGTGCAAGCTGAATTTAATTAACAGTTCAGCAATCGCAGCTTCCTTAATTACAACATTCGGTTATGATACTATTCAGGAATTGGTGAATTACGCACATAAAAACAAGATACCATTTATAAAAGCACTGATGAAGAGTAAATTGCTGGATGAACGGGAGCTGTTCAATATTATTTCAGGAGAACTGGGAATTAAAATTGAGTAAAATAGCGCAATCAGAAAGAATGGATACAGGGAAAACAGAATAGCCGATTTTTTCAGTCTCTCAGTTTATTAATCAGGTCAGAGATATCATCCGGAAGATTTGAATCGAAGAAAACTTTTTCTTTTGTGTGGGGATGGATAAAACCCAGTGTTTTTGCGTGAAGCGCCTGGCGGGAAATTATCTGCAATAAATTTTCAACACGACTTTTCATTTTAGAAAATTCAGAGCCGTAAACAATTTTTCTTCCGCCGTAGGAAGGATCGCCGAATATCGGATGTTTAATGTGAGTCATATGAACCCGGATCTGGTGAGTTCTTCCTGTTTTCAATTTTAATTTAACCAGCGATGCGAATTCAAATTCTTCAATAACTTCGTAAAATGTATGAGCATATTTACCTTCGGTCCTGCTTACAGTAAAAAGTTTACGGTCCTTATTGCTCCTGGTAATATTTCCGATTATTTCCCCTTTTCTATCTTTAAACAATCCCCAGCATACAGCCCAATATTCCCTATCGATTGAATGATTGGCAAATTGTCGTGCTAATTGAGCATGAGTCCATTCATCTTTTGCAATAAGAAGTAATCCGCTTGTATCCTTATCAATCCTGTGGACAATTCCGGGCCGACCGGGCTGATTCAACCTGCTCAATTTCTGAGTATGGTGAAGAAGCGCATTTACAAGAGTTCCTGAATAGTTACCCAGGGATGGATGAGCAACCATTCCAGGCGGTTTATTTACGATAATTAGGTAATCGTCCTCGAAAACTATATTAAGTGGAATATCCTCAGGTTCAGTCTCTTCCGGGCGGGGTGTCATCGGGATGGTTAGTTCAATAAGCTGCCCGGGTGTAACAATAAAATTCGGTTTTACTATTTTACCGTCAACAGTAACCAGGTTTGCTTTAATCAGTTTTTGAATTCGAGAGCGCGTGGCATTTTCAACTGAGTTTGTAAGGTAAGTATCGATTCTTTCTTTCTTTTTACCTTCGGGGAGAAGGATCCTAATCTTCTTTTCTGATATTATCCTGGCCATCTTTTCCCGAATTTTCCGCCAATTCTAATTCTGCGGAATTATTAATCACAGCATCATCATTAAGTTTCATCTCGGAATCTGGAGTCAGCTGATTCTCCACCTCTTTTTTCCCTTCCGGAAGAGTTTTATGGAAAATCAAAAGCAGGACAACACCGATAGTAACCGATGCATCCGCGATGTTGAAAATAGGCCACCTATCGAATGTCTTTCCGAAAATGGTAAAATCAAAAAAGTCGACGTTAAAAAAATCGACTACCCTTCCATAAAACACCGGGGCATAACCGTAAAAGACTCCGTATAATGTTCTGTCGATCAGATTTCCGATGGCTCCTCCGAGAACAAGAGCCAGAGCAAACCGGATTACCAGTTTCTGATCCCGTGATTTATATAGGTAATAAAAGATTCCAATACTTGCAAGCAATGAAAATAGCGAAAGGAAAAGTTTTGATGTATCGTTTACATCGATGCCGAATGCAAGTCCGGGATTTTCGACAAAAGTTATTTTAAAAAAATCTCCCCATACTTCATGGCTCTGCCCGTAATACATTCCATCAACGCGGAGATTGAGAAGCGGTATTGTACCGCCTTTCACAAAAAACTTTGTCAGCTGGTCAGCTACAACAATAATCAGTGTTGTATATAGTACTTTCAAAATATTCTCACTTCCAGAAAGACCGGATTAAGCTTTCATTTTCTGTTTAACCTGCAGGCAATGCTGTGTATGAGGAACTGCCATCAATCGATCCTTTGGTATCAAAGGGCAGGTTGGACATAAATACTGCGGTTCATCAATACACTCAATACAGATACCATAAGTACCGTTTTCGATTCTCTGGAGGGCATCATCAAGATATCCCAAAAATTTATTTTCCCTTTGGGCCCATAGGTAGAGTTTTTCTCTTTCCATAGCATCGGTACCCTGTTCAGCCATATGGAGCGAATAAGGAGAATTCTCATTAACATACTGACCGGTAGTAGGGTCCATCATTTGATCTTTAAGTGCCTGAAGCTGATCGATAATTTCAGTTCGTTTTTCAATAATCACTTTCCTGAATTCTTCCAGATCTTTTTTAGAATACCCCTGAATTTTTCTTACTTTTTTTGTCGGGGAAATAACTTCGACGTGTTTTGATCTTGATGCTGAAGATTTAACAGGTTTTTTAGCCGGAGCTTTAACTTTAACAGCTTTTTTAACTTTTACCTGCTTTTTCACCTTAGGTTTAGGAGTAGATTTCTTAACAGTTTTTTTCTTTACAGGGGTTTTAGCAGTTTTCTTTTTATCGACTTTTTTTGCCATAATGCCTCCCAAAATTAAAATTTTACTTTAACTATTGTAATAGAACAATCATAATCACCGATTTTCCATTCCTGTGAATAACCCTCAATTTCCTCATTTATTTTAATATTCTCTGCCAGAACTTCATTCGCAATATACTCAGAAAAGTTATTAATATACGCAAGTAATTTTTCGTCTCCTTTTGCATAGAGATTTATTCTGTCTATAACGTCGAGGCCTGAATCCTTCCTCATATTCTGAACACGATTAACAAACTCACGGGCATAACCTTCAGCTATAAGATCCTCTGTTAACTCTGTATCTATTGCTACTGTAACACCCTCCCCGCTCTCAACAAGCCACCCTTCAATTTCGTGACTTAATATCTCAACATCCTCACGAGATATTTTGACAGATTCTCCTTGAATCTGCAATTCGTACTCTCCGGTTTTGTCTAGGGTATCGATTGCCCTTTTGTCGAGGTCTTTGATCGCAGATGTAAGCGCCTTAACGAGTTTTCCGTATTTGGGTCCTACTACTTTGAAGTTAGGTTTTGCAGATTTGTTAACAATGCCCGAATCATCCTCAAGAGAGATCATTTCTTTGACATTAATTTCTTCCAGAACCACATCCTTCATTTTCTCAAGCGCTTCCCGTCTGTCCTTATCAACCACAACCATAATTTTCTTGAGAGGTTGACGGACCTTAAGATTGTGTTTTGCCCTCATTGAACGGGTCAGATAAACAACACGCTGAGCAACATCCATTTTCTCTTCGAGCTGAAGATCAATAAATGAAGGCTGCGGGAACCGAGCAAGGTGAACCGATTCGGATTTTTCGAGTTTAGTTTGGCTGTTAAGGCTCTGATACAATTCCTCGGCAACAAACGGGATGAACGGAGAAGAAATTTTCGCAATTGTAACGAGGCACTCGTACAACGTCTGATAAGCCGAAAGTTTATTTTTATTTATTTCCGATTTCCAGAAACGCCGGCGGCTTCTTCTTACGTACCAGTTTGAAAGCTGATCGATTGTAAAATTAGAGATCTGACGGGCAGCTTTTGTAACATCATACTGGTTCATCAATTCTTCATATTCTTTAACAAGGGAGCTAAGCTTCGAGATAATCCACCGGTCAATTTCAGGTCGTTCTTCATACGGGACCAGAGGTTCTGAGTGATCGAACCTGTCGATGTTAGCATATAATGTAAAGAACGAATAAGTATTAAGAAGAGTACCGAAGAATTTCCTCTGTACTTCAACAATTCCTTCCTCATCGAACAATGTAGGTTTCCAGGGAGGGCTGGTAGTTACAAGATACCAGCGAGTCGCATCGGCACCGTATTTATCGAATAGAATAAAAGGATCGACGGTATTTCCTTTGCTCTTGGACATTTTCTGTCCTTCCTTATCCAGAATCAATTCATTAACGATAAGGTTCTTGAAGGTCACAGAATCAAAAAGCATAGTACCGATAGCATGGAGTGTATAGAACCATCCGCGGGTCTGATCGATTCCCTCGCAAATAAAGTCGCAGGGATAATTATTTTTAAACAGCTCCTGATTTTCAAACGGATAATGGAATTGAGCAAACGGCATTGCGCCGCTGTCGAACCAGACATCGATCAATTCGGGAGTCCGTTTATATACTTTGCCATCTTTCTCGAATTTAACATCATCAACAAAAGGTTTATGAAGATCAATTTCTTCAGCCGGGAGATCTTTAACAAATATCTTATTCCCGCTGCGCTCAACATATCCTTCTTTCAATTCATTGATTGAACCGATACAGATCATTTCTCCATCTTCGTTAAGCCATATTGGAAGCGGGGTTCCCCAGTAACGGTCACGGGAAAGAGACCAGTCCTTATTCTCTTCCAGCCAGTTGCCGAATCTTCCAGAGCCGACTTCAGGAGGAGCCCAGTTAATTGTATTGTTAAGTTCAATCATCCTTTTAGCAACATCTGTAGTTCTAATATACCAGCTGTCGCGCGCATAATAGATAAGCGGATTATCGCACCTCCAGCAATGAGGATAGGAATGGAGATAATCATTGGTCGCCTTGTAGAGCAATCCTCTTTCCTTAAGATTTCTGATAATGTCCGGATCGGCCCCTTTTTCCTCTTTCGTTTCGAACTGAATGGTCTTAACAAGCCTTCCAGCGAAATCCGTAATCTGTTCGGTAAAACGTCCGCTCTTAGTTACAGGCTGAAGGAATGGTAGGTCAAACTTTTTTGAAACTTCATAGTCGTCGGCTCCGAACGCAGGGGCAATATGTACCACACCTGTACCATCTTCGGTACTTACAAAATCACCGGAAACAACATACCAGGCTCTTTTTTCAACCGGGATGTAAGAGAAAAGCGGTTCATAATTCCTGCCGAGCAGATCCAAGCCTTTCAACTCGCTAAGAATTGTATAATCCTCTTTAATTACTGCCAGTCTTGCTTTTGCTAAATAAAGGACTCCATGTTTCTCATGGTTGATTTTGGCGTAATCTATATCCGGTCCTACAGCGAGGGCGACATTAGAAATTAAAGTCCAGGGTGTTGTAGTCCATACAAGTATAGAAGCATCTTCGTCTTTCAATTTGAATTTTACATAGACACTCGGATCCTGAACATCATCATAACCGAGAGCAAGTTCATGAGAAGAAAGAGGTGTCTCGCAGTGGGGGCATTGCGGAACAATTTTAAAGCCTTTGTAAATCAAACCTTTCTTAAAATATTCTGACAGTGCCCACCAGACGGACTCGATGTAATCATTAGTACAGGTGATATAAGGATCGTCGAGGTTTATCCAGTATCCCATTCTTTCAGTTAAAGTACGCCAGCCTTCTTTCATCTCGATATGATGATAGACGAGGTCTTTAGCTTTCTTATTGAATTCGGCAACGCCGAATTTCTCAATATCCGACTTTTGTGTAAAGCCAAGGTCTTTTTCGAGAGCGATTTCAATCGGAAGACCGTGAGTATCCCAGCCGGCTTTTCTATGAACTCTGAAACCCTGCAATGTTTTATATCTGCAGACAAGATCCTTCAAAGTTCTGGCCATTACGTGATGAATACCCGGCCGGCCGTTAACCGTAGGAGGTCCCTCGTAAAATGTAAAGGGTTTACTTTCATCCCTGGATGAAATACTTTTTTCAAAAATTTGATGATCCTGCCAGAATTTTAAAATTCCTTCTTCAATCTCAGGATAGTTGATTTTTTCGCCAAGCTGTTTAAACATCACAGGTCTCTATAAATGAATTATGGTTATTTATTTAGATTTTTTATAATTATTTCTATTAATGCGGGAATAAGAATTGGATTGCCCGAACAGTAAAAAAAATCAATCCTCTTCCGCTTCATACTTCTTAATTAACTCTCTTTCAGCCGAAATAAACTCTTTAAGCCTTATCTCGATCAGATTTTTTCTATCGATCATATCATCAATGGTCTGCTGAGTTTCATACAGCATCTGTTCGGATTTAAGCCTTGCATCTTCAATTATTAATTTGGCTTCATGCTGGGTGTTAGCCATCAGTCTTCTAACCTCTTCCAATTTAGTCTTACTGGAATCACCTTCTCTCTGAAGAATAAGTAATTCGCATACAACCATACCGAAAAATGCCATGGACCCAAGTGTAATATTTCTAAGTATATAGAGGATCATATTTTCGACGAGCAAAGCACTCAATCCGAAATATTCGTTGAAGATAGAAACCAGAAGTACGCTGATAAACGATGAAGACACAATGACAGCGAAAATTACTTTACCGCCGTGATTGTATCCGAGAGTTTTATTCATAAGCCAGCCGCACGCAAATGAAAAGACAGACAGGACAAACCAGACAGAAAAATTCTGGTAACCTGCCTTGAAGAGGTCGGTGCTTAAAAAATTCGACGCAAAAATTATTACAGCAAGCAATCCTGCCGTCGCATAATAGATCGGTTTCCTCTGTATCATAGTGCTTTTATTACCTCTTTCATAATCAAAGTCATTTTAGGTTCAGTCTCCATTGCAGTGGCAATAATCTCCTTAACATCAACGGGTTTCAGAGAATCCGGGAAACACTCGTCGGTTACAATACTGATGCCGAGGACCTTCATTCCGGAATGGTTGGCAACAATATTCTCCGGGACAGTAGACATACCGACCACATCGGCTCCAATAGCTCTTAAGAACCGGTATTCAGCTTTTGTTTCGAGGTTAGGGCCCGGTACTGCAACATAAACCCCTTTCTGAACTCTGATTTCATTTTTGAGTGCTATATTTTCAGCTAGTTGAATCATCCCCAGATCGTACGGCTCGCTCATATCCGGAAATCTTGGACCGAACCGGTCTTCATTTTTCCCGATGAGAGGATTATCTCCGAGCAGATTAATATGATCAACAATGAGCATCAGGTCTCCTCTTTTGTAAAGAGGATTCATACCACCGCACGCATTCGAGACAAGAAGAGTATTAACACCTAGAAATTTCAATACTCTTACAGGGTATGTAATCTGCTGCATAGTATAACCTTCGTAGTAATGAAACCGTCCCTGCATGGCTATAACATCTTTACCGTTTATTTTTCCGAAGATCAGTTTGCCCTGATGGGATTCAACGGTTGAGAGCGGGAAATGAGGTAGTTCTGAATAATCGATTTCCACATCGATATCAATCTCTTTTACCAATCCGCCCAATCCGGTGCCGAGAATAATTCCGACCGGATATTCTTTAGAAGTTTTTGAACGGATAACTTTCAGGGTTTCGTTAATTTTCTCCAGCAATATGCTCATAGTAATTTCTCCAGGATATCGTCGACATCAATTTCACTCTGATCAGATCTCTTAAGATTCTCTTTCGGCACTTCCTTCTTCTTAACTTTTTTTGTTTCGATATTATCAACATTGAACTCAAGAAGGCTTGCCTGAGAATCGATCATAGCTTTAATACGGGAGACAAGAAGTTTTTTTTCCTCCCTGAGTTTCAGGACAGCATCGCGTATTGAACTGGCATTTTCCCGCGCTTTCTCAATCATCTGTGCTGCTTTCAGCTCTGCCTCTTTTACCATAAGAGCAGTCTGTTTTTTAGCCGAGTCGACAGCTTTGGTAGTCGACTCCGTAGCACTAAGCATTGCAGTCTGAAGATTCTTTTCTATTTTTCTGAATTCCTTGATCTGATCTTCATTCCGTTCAATTTCTGCTTTCAGCTTTTCATTTTCCTGCTGAAGGCGTTCGAATTCATCGGATAATTTTTCGAGGAAAGCCCGGACTTCATCGCGATCGTAGCCCCTTACCGATTTATTGAATTCCTGATTCTTAATACCAAACGGAGTGAATTTCATTTCATTCCATATTTATTTAATAATTCTCTTAAGCAGTATCAGATATTATTTATAATTTCTTTCACCGAAAATTGCAGTGCCGATCCTGATCATAGTTGCACCCTCTTCAATTGCAATTTCATAATCGTTTGTCATACCCATCGATAATTCAGTAAGATCGAAACCGGCAGTGTTCAGATTATCTTTTAACAAACGCAATGAAACAAAACATTTTCTCAAAATATCTTTATCGTCCGTATAGGGAGCCATTGTCATCAAGCCTGCGAGTTTCAAATTCCGGGAATTTTGACAGAACCTTGCGGTTTCGAAAATTTCATCTTCATTTTTCAGACCGAACTTTGAAGCTTCGCTTGATGTATTGATTTCCAAAAGAACATTCTGAATTTTATTTATCGATTCAGCTTTTCTATTTATTTCATCGGCCAGTTTCACAGAATCGACAGAATGAATATAACGTGCCGATTTAATAACAAATTTAACTTTATTCGATTGAAGATGACCAATAAAATGCCAGCTTATGTCGGCCTGGATAAGATCAGATTTGTCTCTCAATTCCTGAGCTTTATTTTCTCCCAGGTCTTTAATTCCGGCTTCGATCGCTTCATTAATCACTTGAACCGGCTGGGTTTTACTAACCCCGATTAACCTGATTTCAGAGCGATTTCTGCCCGATTTCAGGCAGATTTCCTCAATCCTATCCTCAACAATCTTAAGATTTTCTGCGATCATCGCTTAAAATTAAGGGTGAAAAGCTATCCCTTTTGTCCCTAAAAGTCAATGAAATCATGATGCAAATATAATGAAAAAGGGACTATGCTTTAGTCCCTTTTCATAAAAAGCTCATTAGAGATTGCAATTAACTGCAGCCGGTAGTAGCACCGCAGGTTGTGCATTTGAGGCAGGTTCCATTCCTCACCATAGTCATACTCTGGCATTCCGGGCAGATGTCGCCCGTGTAGCCTCTTTCCCGTGCTTTGGCTACAGGATCATTCAGAGTAATCATTTTAATCTTAGCTTTAACAGATTCGTTTTCGTTCATAATTTCATCATTAACTCTGTGCTGATCCAGTTCTATTGTTTTTTCGCTTACAATCTCTTCCGATTCGAAATCGGGTTCAACAACAGAACGGTATTCTCCTTTTATCGGCATTTCGTCATCTTCAACGTGGGAGAGATCGTTTCTGTTAAGGTAGGTAACAGCGAGTTCCCTGAATATATAATCGATCACGGAAGTTGCCATTTTAATCCGCTTATGGCCGGAGACGACTCCGCTCGGTTCAAACCTCGTAAACACAAAGGCATCAACAAATTCTTCAAGAGGAACTCCGTGCTGCAATCCGAGTGATATCGAAATCGCAAAGCAGTTAAGAAGGCTACGGAAAGCGGCCCCCTCTTTGTGCATATCGATGAATATTTCACCGAGCTGACCGTTATCATACTCACCGGTTCTGATATAAACCGACTGACCATTAATTTTTACTTTCTGAGTATAACCTGTACGTCTGTCGGGCAATCTTCTTCTCTTGGCGATATATCTATGAATAATTCTTTCTGCAATTTTAACAATGTCGTTTTCCTCTTTACGCTCAATCAGATCCTCAATTTCCTCTTCGGTCATAGAATTAAGCGGCTGAGAAAGTTTAGAACCGTCTCTATAAAGGGCGTTAGCTTTAACACCAAGTTTCCATGACTGGTAGTAGGCATATTTAATATCTTCGATGGAAGCATTGTTAGGAAGATTAATAGTCTTGGAGATAGCGCCCGAGATGAAAGGTTGAGCAGCCGCCATCATGAAAATATGGGCGTCGGATTTAATGAACCGTGTTCCTTTCTTTCCGCACTTATTTGCGCAGTCGAATACTGGATAGTGTTCGTGTTTTAGGAACGGAGCGCCTTCGACAGTCATAGTACCGCAAACGTAATCATTAGCCGAAGAGATCTCCTCTTTAGAGAATCCGAGTTCGGAAAGCAGATCGAAACCAAAATCATTAATCTGTTCATCGGAGAAACCAAGATTACCTTTCAGAAATTTTTCACCGATAGTATACTTATTGAATGCGAAACTCAATTCAAATACAGATGGAAGTATGGCTTCAATCTTATTTAGAACATCATCAGTAAAACCCTTAGCTCTGAGAGATTCATGATTTATATAGGGACATCCAACGAGTGTTCCGGCACCTTTTGCATACTTAACAATTTCTTTTATCTGATCTTCATTGTACCCGATCTTCTTAAGTGCAGGTGGAATCGACTGATTAATTATCTTAAAATATCCGCCGCCGGCGAGCTTTTTAAATTTAACAAGTGAGAAATCCGGCTCAATTCCTGTGGTATCGCAATCCATAACTAGCCCGATTGTACCAGTAGGAGCGATTACAGTAACCTGTGCATTCCGGAATCCGTGTTGCTCACCTAGTTCAAGAGCCAGGTCAGCGTCTTCGTGAGCAGCTTCGAGCAGGTCCGAAGGACAATATTCCGGGTTGATACCCATCGGATAGATCGACAACCCTTCATATTCCTCTTTTGGAACATTATACGCGGCTCTTCTATGATTGCGAATCACCTTGAGCATATGTTCTTTATTCTCTTCATACTTAGGGAATGGCTGAAGTTCTTTAGCCATCTCTGCAGACGTAGCATAAGATCTCATATGCATAATTGCTGTCAATGCGCCGCAAATTGCGTAGGCCTCTTTGCTGTCGTAAGGAATTCCCTGGCGCATTAAAAGAGAACCGAGGTTAGCATAACCTAATCCGAGAGTTCTGTACTCATAACTTTTCTGAGCAATCTCTTTGCTGGGATACTGAGCCATCAGGACACTAATTTCAAGAACAATAGTCCAGAGCCGGGTGGCGTGCCTGTATGCTTCGATGTTGAATTCCTGTGAATCGTCGTTATAGAAGCAGACAAGATTCAATGATGCGAGGTTGCAAGCAGTATCATCAAGGAACATATATTCGCTGCATGGATTCGAAGCGCGGATTGGACCGCTTGCCCTGCAGGTATGCCATTCATTAATTGTAGTATCAAACTGCAAACCCGGATCGGCACAGGACCATGCGGCAAAGGCGATATCATCCCAGAGTTTTTTAGCCGGAAGAGTTTTGCAGGCTTTCGGTTTTCTATTTTCCTTTTCGGATTTTGCTTTTTCAATTCTCCAGTAGAGATTCCAATCGCTGTCGTTCAATACAGCCTGCATAAATTCATTTGTTACTCTCACGGAGTTATTGGAATTCTGGCCAGAGACTGTTGCATAAGCCTCAGAATTCCAATCTGTATCGTAGACAGGAAATTCGATCGATTTAAATCCGAGTTTTGCGAGTTTTATAACACGTTCGATATAATTTTCAGGAACGTTCACCTTCCTTGCTTCAAGAATCGCTTTTCTCAGGTGCATATTTGTCCGTTTATTAAAACGGTCATTTTCAGGATGCTCGGCGTAGCATGCTTTAATTATATTATTGAGATGAAGGTTGCAAAGTCTGCTTCCGGAAACAAGCGCAGCAACTTTCTGTTCCTCAACAACTTTCCAATTTATATATTCATCTATATCCGGATGATCGATATCGAGAGTTACCATTTTAGCTGCACGTCTTGTAGTACCTCCTGATTTGATTGCACCTGCCGACCGGTCCCCTATCTTCAGAAAAGACATAAGGCCGGAGGATTTTCCGCCTCCGCTCAAAGGTTCATTATTACCTCTGATATTCGAAAAATTAGTACCTGTTCCGGAACCGTATTTAAATAAGCGGGCTTCACGAACCCAGAGATCCATGATTCCGCCTTCGTTAACAAGATCGTCACCAATTGACTGAATAAAACATGCATGCGGCTGAGGATGTGTGTAAGCATCTTCCGAGAAAGTAAGAACACCGGTTTTGTAATCAACATAATAATGTCCCTGAGCGGGACCGTTTATACCATAAGCCCAATTTAAACCTGTATTAAACCATTGAGGGGAATTTGGTGCAGAAAACTGGGAGGCAAGCATAAACATATGCTCGTCGTAAAAAGCTTTTGCATCCTCTTCAGTATCGAAGTATCCGGCTTTCCATCCCCAGTATGTCCATGTTCCTGCGAGGCGGTGAAAAACCTGCCTGGCATCTGTTTCGGATCCGAACCGGTCTTTTTCAGGAAGCTCTTCTAAAGTTTTAGTATCTGCAGCAGAAGGCTGAAGCCATTTAGGAACATTATCTTCTTTTATTTTGCGTAGGAGTCTGGGAACACCTGCTTTTCTAAAATACTTTTGAGCTAAAACATCGGTTGCAACCTGCGACCATTCTTTAGGAACTACAACATCTTCCATCCTGAAAACAATTGAGCCGTCAGGATTTTTTATTTCAGAAGTTCGTTTAACAAATTCTAAAGAATCAAGCGGATCCTTACCGGACACGGTAAATAGACGAGTAATCTTCATTTAAATCTCCAACCTTTCAGTCTTAAGTCCCGGCGGACAAAAACTGTTAATTATTTTATGTAAATATTTTAAAATGAACTATGTGAAGGGGTGAGCAACATAACTATTTTTTTTTTTTGAAGCAATCAGATAAAAATATTTTTAAAAATTGCTCAATTGTTTAATCAATCATCCGTCAACAATATACTAAATAAAACTTGGAAGAAAATATTGTTTTTTTCACTAATTTTATTACAGGAATTTAAGTCACAATTATTGGTGAAAAATGAAAATAGAACGCTCGGCAGGAATTCTGTTACACCCGACATCACTACCTGGCAGATTTGGAATCGGAGATCTTGGTCCGGAAGCATATTCATTTGTTGATTTTATGAAGAGCGCCGGACAAACTTTATGGCAGGTTTTCCCTCTCGGACCTACGGGATACGGTGACTCCCCATATCAATCATTTTCCGCATTTGCTGGAAATCCACTTTTAATCAGTCCGGAATTATTATACCGCGATGGCCTTCTTGAAAAATCCGACATCGATCACACGCCACATTTCAATTCTCACAAAATCGATTTCGGGAATCTTATAGACTATAAAACTGAAATGCTTAAAAAAAGTTTTGCAAAATTCTTAAGTATAGAAAACAAATTCGATGAGGAATTTAATCAGTTCTCCGAAAAGAATAATTACTGGTTGGATGATTTTTCGCTTTTTATGGCGGCGAAAGAATTTCATAATGGAGTTGTCTGGTCGCAATGGGATAATTCAATCGCATTCAGAAAAGGTGACGCGGTTGAAAAGTGGAAACAAAAATTATCCGCGGAAGTAAAGTATTTCAAATTTGTTCAATTCATTTTCGACAGACAATGGAGAAATCTGAAAGAATATGTTCACAATTCAGGAATTAAAGTAATCGGCGACCTTCCGATTTTCATTGCATACGACAGCGCCGACCTCTGGTCGAACAGAGATCAATTTACAGTTAAAGAAGACGGATCACTGGAATTTAAAGCAGGCGTTCCGCCGGATTATTTCAGCGCAACCGGACAGTTATGGGGCAATCCGTTATACAGATGGAAAGTGATGGAGAAAGATAATTTCCATTGGTGGCAAAGAAGAATCTCAAAATTGCTAGAGCTTGTTGATATTATCCGTATCGATCATTTCCGTGGATTTGATGCCTACTGGGAGATTCCAGGAGATGCAGAAACAGCAATAAAAGGAAGATGGGTAAAAGCACCCGGTGAGAAACTCTTTTCGACAATCAAGAACAACCTTGGAGAACTCCCTATAATTGCCGAAGACCTTGGTGTTATTACTCCATCAGTCGAAGAACTCCGGGATAAGTTTCAATTTCCTGGAATTAAAATTCTTCAGTTCGCATTCGGTGAAAATATGGAGAAGAAGTTTCTGCCTCACAATCATATTCCGAATTGCGTAATTCATACCGGTTCTCATGACAATGAAACGACAAGGGGATTTTTTGAATCGGAAAAGAAAAAGAATTCCGGGGTTTATGAATGGGCACAAAGATATCTTAACTATTACGGTAACGATATTGTATTTGAATTAATAAAACGGTCATACTCTTCTGTATCTAATATTGTTGTAATTCCGATGCAGGATATATTAAATCTGGGGAACGAAGCAAGAATGAACGTGCCCTCAACACTCGGAGGAAACTGGACCTGGCGTTTTACCTGGGATCAAGTCGATTATTCACTCTCTGAAAGATATAAAGAGATGACAGTTATGTTCGAACGTCCGAAATTAAAAAGAGACGATACTGTAAAAATTGAAGTTGAAGATGAATAAAAAAAACTAAGGGACGTTTGGAAGAAACGTCCCTTCAAGAATTTTATTTAGAAAGATATTTTTCAATCTCAGAAGTTAATTCATCACTTTCAGGCTTAACCTTACTTCTGAAACGGCCGACAATTTCACCGTCTTTAGAGATTAAGAACTTTTCGAAATTCCATTTTACGTCACCTTTTTCAACTGATTCGGAATTAATCAAACGCTGGTATAGTGGTTCTCTGTCATCACCAAGAACTTTTATTTTATCAAACAATTTAAAACTGACACCATATGTTGAGGTACAGAATTCCTTTATTTCCTCATTGGTACCGGGTTCCTGACCTTTAAAATCATTGCATGGGAAAGCCAGTATTTCAAATCCCTTCTCTTTATACTTTTCATAGATTTTTTGTAAACCTTCATATTGAGGAGTATAGCCGCATTTACTGGCAACATTAACTATCAATAATACTTTACCGGTGAAGTCGGATAATTTCACATTTTTTCCGTCCATATCTTTTACAATTAGATCGTAAATATTCCCTTTCACATTATCTCCTTTATTGATTGATGGTTCAGCTGCAGAATGAGCTTTTGAAGAAAAAAACAGGATCATTATTATCACAAATATCGAATTTGAGATTTTCATTGGTACTCCATTTATTTTATTTACAAACTGAAAAAAAGGAGGATAAGTTCAAAACAAAGGGCGGTTGAAACCGCCCTTATAAGTTGGAATTTTAATCAGCCATTAGGCAGGCAATTGCGGCGGTATTTACAATATCTTCAACGCTGCATCCGCGGCTCAGGTCGAAAAACGGTTTTTTAACTCCCTGGTTAACCGGACCAACCGCTTCGGCTTTACCCAGTCTTTGAGCAATTTTATAACCGATGTTTCCCGAATTAAGATCGGGGAAGACAAGAATATTTGCTCTGCCGGCTACATCACTTCCGGGTGCTTTCTTTTTACCAACGCTTTCAACAATGGCAGCATCAAACTGAAGTTCACCATCAACTTTAAGATCGGGTCTTCTTTCTTTTATAAATTTAGTAGCCTGTCGAACCTTATCGATAAGTTCATGTTCTGCGCTTCCTTTCGTTGAAAAGGAGAGCATGGCTATGAAAGGTTCTTCCCCGGTAAGTTTTCTGTGATTATCGGCTGTAGAGATTGCGATGTCTGCCAGCTGTGATGCGTCAGGATTCGGATTTACGGCGCAATCAGCAAAGCTGTAAACTTTGTCGGGATATGCCATCAGAAAGAAGCTCGAAAGAATAGAAATACCTTCTTTCAGTCCGACACAGAAAATAGCAGCTCTTGTAACATCGGCTGTTGTGGCAAACGAACCGGCAACGCTACCGTCAGCCAAACCTTCAGTTACCATCATACCGGCAAAGAAGAGATCGCGTTTTATTGTATCTCTCGCCTGTTCGATTGTTACACCTTTGTGTTTTCTCTTATTGTAAAAAATGTTTGAAAAGTCGCTCAGTTTATCGGACTTTTCCGGATCGATTATTCTTACACCCTGAAGGTCGATTCCAAATTTCTGCGCATCGGCTCTGATTTTTTCTTCATTCCCTAAAGTAATAATAGATGCAACTTTTTCTTTTGTAAGGATTTCAGCTGCGCGTAGAACTCTTTCATCGTGAGATTCGGGCAGAACAATTGTTTTTCTCCTTTGAGAAGCTTTTTCTCTAATCTGATTAAGCAGTTTAATATCAGCCATTTTTTTACCATATTTATTGAAAATTACCCGGTAAATATAGACAATTCTTTCCTTTTGATAACCGTAAGAAATAGACCCGTATCGAAATTAGATTGATTATTTATCAATAATTAGGAATATTAGAACGGCAAATTGGCTGGAACGATGACCTTATCGGAAAAACAATTCGGTTTACTTAAAAATATTACACTGATTATCGTCTGTCTGGTAATATTTATTTATTTATCATTTCTACTGGCCGAAATAATCGCAATGCTTGTAGTATCATTATTGATTGCGATGATATTCAATCCTGTAGTTGATTTTCTTGAGAGGAGAGGTCTGCCCCGCTTCGTTTCTGTTCTTGCGGTTTTTGTATTATCAGGATTGCTTATTTTCAGCGCCCTGTCGTTTTTAATGCCTAAGATTGTAAATCAATTCAATTCACTCGGAATCGCGCTCACACCGCAAAATATGGAGTCGGTTATTAAAGATCTGGAAGAAACTCTTAAATCTTTTTTCCCGTTTCTGAATTCTGTTAATTTTGCTGACCGCATAATAACATTCATACAGAATATAATTTACGGCTGGGTAAATAATCTGAGCAATATTCTTTACAGTTTAGTCTCAATTATTGCGATACTTGTAATTGTGCCATTCATGACTTTTTTTCTGCTTAAGGATAATACAAGGATAATAAAGGGAATTGTAAATATAATGCCGAATAAATATTTCGAAGTCTCCTATTCGGTAATCCGTAAAATCTCCAATCAATTAAGCAGATTTGTGAGAGGATGGATACTTGACGCATTTCTAGTAGGACTTATGAGTGGAGTGGGACTTGCTCTATTAGGAATAGAGAATGCCGCATCAATTGGATTTATAGCAGGAGTTGGACATTTAATTCCCTACTTCGGGCCAGTAATTGGAGGAATTCCCGCAATTGTAATATCCATAATTCAATTTGGAAATTTTGCGATGCTGCCGAACATATTGCTGCTCTTTATTATAGTATATACGCTTGACAACGGTTTTATTCAACCGAACATTTTCTCGAAGAATACCGACCTTCACCCATTAGTAATTATCATATTAATTTTAATCGGAAGCAAAGCGCTTGGAATTTTCGGAATGCTGCTTGCAGTACCTGCCGCAACCGTAATAAAGACCGCCGCCCGTGAAATCTACTTCGGATACAAAAAGTATCGAATAATCCGGTCCTAACAACCTGCCAGTATGATTATTCGTAAATTGTTGATACTGAATTTATTAGTGAACCGTTTCCTCGGAGGGACCAACAAATGGAAATACAATTCATAGGAGCCGCAAGAACAGTTACAGGATCAATGCACCTGATCCGGACAACCAATTCAACTTTTCTTCTCGATTGCGGTTTATACCAGGGTAAGAGGAAAGAAGCATTCGAGATTAACCGTCGATTCGAATATTTTGAACCGGCGGAAATTGATTTCGTAATACTTTCTCATGCCCACATCGATCATGCCGGGAATATTCCTACACTGGTGAAAAACGGATTTAAAGGGGAAATCTTTTCAACTTTCGCCACCTACGATTTATGCACAATTATGCTTAAAGACAGCGCACATGTCCAGGAAAAAGATGTTGAGTTTGTCAATAAAAGGAGGAAGAAAAAGAAACAGAATCCTTTTGAATTATTATATGACCAGGAAGATGTAATAAAAGCCCTGAGCCAGTTTGTCGGGGTTAACTATCACCACCAGGTTGAAATAAGACCCGGGATAAAACTGACATTTTACGACGCCGGCCATATACTCGGTTCATCTATTGTATTTCTATCGATCAAGGAGAACGGAACAATTACAAACCTCAGCTTTTCAGGAGATCTAGGGAGACCGAACCTGCCGATTTTGAGAGACCCTGAAAAAATTCCCAACCCCGAATACTTTATTTGCGAAAGTACATACGGCGGAAGAGATCACGACAATCCGGAAAATGCGGAGGATAATTTGGCTTCGGTTGTATCCAGAGGAATTGAGAGGAAATCTAAATTAATTATTCCTGCTTTCAGCGTTGGGCGGACTCAGGAAATTGTTTATGCTCTGAACAGAATATTTGAATCTAAAAAAGCTGAAAGAATACCGGTCTTTGTAGACAGTCCTCTTGCAGTTAATGCCACAGAAATATTCAGACAACATCCCGAATGCTTTGATCTGGAAACCAGCAGATTTCTTATTCAAAATGAGGATCCGTTCGGTTTTAATAAGCTGAAATATATTACCTCAGTAGAGGACTCGAAGAAATTGAATGATGCTGCCGGACCGTGCATTATTATTTCCAGTTCCGGAATGTGTGAGGCAGGGCGAATTCAGCACCATCTCGCGAATAATATCGAAAATCCCGCAAATATAATTTTGATGGTGGGTTATTCTGCTGTTAATACACTCGGAAGGAAGATAATTGACAGGCAGGAGACCGTAAATATATTCGGGGATGAGTATAAGCTTAACGCCGAAGTAATAACGATGGATTCTTTCAGTGCACATGCCGACCGGCACGAATTACTCGGATATTGTTCACAACTGGATAAAAGTCGTATGCAGAATATTTTTCTGGTTCACGGCGAAATGGATCAGCAGGAGTTATTCAAATCCGGTTTACATAGTCTAGGTTTTAATGACGTTACTATTCCGGTGCCGGGAGAAACGATTAATATTTAGGTGCTTTTAGGAGAAGTTATTAATAAATTGTTTTATTAACTCATCACAAAGCGCAATCAAATTTGTCTAAAATCTGGACATATCTCCTTCTCTTAATTTTTCCTGTCGCATTAACAGCTCAGATGGAGAGGGATAGTCTTCACTATTCTTTAAAAGCATTTTCAATAAAAGACTTTAACATAAATCTAGACAAGCAGCTTAATACCTATAATTTTTCTACGCGGCTCAGACATTTCTACACAAACGACCGTTTATTCTTTGGGATTAACGAAAATTTTAATTCAACAATTATTAAGAGCGTAAACAATAATATTAAAGATGAGCAATATCTCTGGTTATTCGGTCAGTACGATATTTCAAGTCTGCTCAAATTCGGTCTACTTCTGAATAGTACTATTTTCTCCGACGACAGACAGGTAGCTATAAATAAAACATCCATATTAAACTCTTCAGCTTTTGTGAAGTTTAAGCCTTCTTCAAATATAGAGATCACACCATACGGAGGATTTTCAAACAACAATCAGATAGGTGAAAAGGATAATGGATTTCTATACGGTACGGAAGCCGGGCTCGATCAAATGATTATGGGCGATTTTGAAATCTCCTCATTATTAAAATTTCAGAACGAGGACATCTCTCCCAGAAAAAACACTTTCAGATATATGAATGTAGACATTAAGAGCGACATTGATCTTAATTTCAGCAACACTATATCAGCTTTATTTGCACATCAGCGAAAGGACTTTTATTTTGCTGCAGACCAACCCACTATTGACGAATTCGGTATTGATAATAACATTCAGAGCCGGCTTGAAACAAATTATTTAATACAGGACAGAATAAGATTTCTGCCATCCGACTCCCCCCTATCAATCGACGCATACACAAAAGTAGTATGGCGGGACATTGAAAGAATAACGAGGTACGCAAGCATTAAGAATCCTTCTTCAACAGCATTCGATTCACGTATTCAGGAGTTCCGGCTTGAATTCGCTACTTCTGCCGAATACAGAACAGAAGATCTTAATCTGGCTTTCAGGTTCTCATTCTCCGAAAGAGATGAAAAACATCAGCCGAGAAAAATTGATGGTTTAAGTCCGATAATAATTAATGAGCGTGAGTTAAACGAGGCTCAGAAAAACAACTCATCAAAACTGGCTATTGTCTCGCTATCAGGTTTATGGAAACTGACGGACAGCGACCTTTTTCAGATCAGTGTATTTCACAGAAAGCTGGTATACGATACTCCGAGTTCCTTAAATTTTGATGACCGCGATGAGCTGCTTAGTATAGGACGTATACAATACGAAAGAATTTTTAATCCATATTTTAAAGCGTTTATAAACTTAGAAGGAAGTTTGAATAAAACAGTTTACATTTTCTCCGCACGTAGTTCAAATAATAATATTAAAAGGATACTGAAACTGGCTTCGGGAGGCACATTTACATCAGGGAAATTGACATCTTCGAATTCGGCTGAAGTTATGGCTAATTATACAGTATTCGATTACGAAGAACTGAATCCGAATTTCAGAAGTTATTCGTTCAGGCAGTTTGTATTCAGGGATTCAACCAACTATATACCTTATAAAAACTTCCGGTTATTCATGACAGGTTATTTAAAACAGTCCGAGCAGGGAGATTTCAGCTGGTCCTCTTTTACAAGTAAACCGCAGAGATATCTAAATGAAATCTATACAGAGCCGAAAATCTTCTATGAACTGCCGGGAATTAACATAGGTATCGGGGTGAGGTTTTTTTCTTTGACAACATTTGATATATTGAATGGTAAAGAGAAGAAAAAAATATCTGAGTACGAAAGCATTGGACCTGCAACAGAAATTAGCATCGATTTAAGCGGATCATTGTCATTTAGAACTTACGGATGGTATGAATTTATAAATGCCGATAACACAAGAAGAGAGATGATTTCATTTAACCTGAAATTGATCTACAGGTTTTAATATAAATTTGATCTCTGTCACCAAAAATATTGCACCATTAATAATCTAATTATATTTTTCACTGTAATATTATGGAGTCAATCTTGCCAGATAAAACTTACATAAAGGAAGTTTCAAGTGATGCCGATTTATTACCCGAATTGGATCATTTCATAATAAATATAGCTCAAGAGGCAGGATTACCGGAGGATAAATTTAATAATCTCTCCCTTTCATTCTCAGAAGCTGTTTCTAACAGTATTGTACATGGCAACAAAAATAATTCCGATAAAAAAGTAAAAATTACCGTCAACATCGATTCAGAAAAGATGACAATAATAATTAAGGACCAAGGGAACGGGTTTGATCTCGCAAAAGTACCCGACCCAACCAAACCCGAGAACATCCTGAAAGACAGCGGCAGAGGAATACATATCATGAAATCATTTCTTGATAACCTCAGTTACAGATTTACACCTGAGGGAACAGAGACAATTCTAACCATCTCCTTAAGCGAATAAATAAAAGACAAACCGTAGAATTAACAAATTTTCTTTGTGTCATTTTAGATTAATCTTCCTATATTTTATCTGAAAATCTTTTTAATAAAACAAGTGGAGAAATTATGTCAAGAAAAAAGATTGCCTTAATCGGCGGAGGACAAATTGGCGGCGTACTCACTCAATTGATTGCAATGAAACAACTGGGTGACGTAGTATTATATGATATAGTTGAAGACCTTCCTCAGGGGAAAGGACTGGATATTGCAGAAGCTTCCCGTATCGACCAGTTTGATGTGGCAGTGAAAGGGACAAATGATTATAAGGATATTGAAGGATCGGATCTAGTTATTATTACGGCAGGCTTACCCCGCAAGCCCGGAATGAGCCGTGATGATCTGCTAGTTACAAATGCAAAGATAATGCAGACGGTCGCAGAGAATGTTAAAAAGTATGCACCTAATTCGATTATCATTGTAATCTCCAACCCACTTGACGCGATGGTTACATTGTGCCAGAAGGTTACCGGCTTCGCGACAAATAAAGTAATCGGACAGGCAGGCGTTCTCGATTCATCCAGGTTCTCAACATTTATTGCATGGGAATTGGGAGTATCAGTAAAAGACGTAAACGCACTGGTACTTGGCGGACATGGCGATACAATGGTTCCGCTTGTCAGATACGCAAATATAAACGGTATACCGGTAATGGAGCTTCTTGAAAGAAAATACAACGATAAAGCTAAAGCCAAAGAAGTAATGGATGCTATGGTAAACAGAACAAAAATGGCCGGAGGAGAAGTTGTTAAGCTACTTAAAACCGGATCCGCTTTTTATTCACCGGCATCAGCTGCAATTGCTATGGCAGAAGCAATTATCTACGATGAGAAACGCGTATTACCAACCTGCGCGTTTTTGAACGGTGAATTCGGGATAAATGGCTATTACGTTGGTGTTCCGGCAGTCCTTGGATCAGGCGGTGCTGAAAAGATAATTGAACTTACACTTAATGACGAAGAGAAGAGTTTGATGGATAATTCTGTTAAAGCCGTCAAAGAACTTGTTGCAGATATGGAAAGACTCGGTTTTTGATTTTGCAAAACATTTAAAACAAAAAACCCTCCCGAGCAGGAGGGTTTTTTTATACTTAAGACTTATGCGTTCGTTTCGTAAACGCTGATGAATTTTCTGTCGTTCTTCTTCCTTTCGAATTTTACAAATCCATCAACAATAGCAAATAATGAATGATCGCCGGCTTTCTTTACATTTTTTCCGGGATGAAAGTTGGTTCCCTTCTGTCTGACCAGAATAGAACCGGCAGAGACTTTTTCGCCGCCATAAGCTTTTACACCAAGATATTGGGGATTACTGTCCCTACCATTACGTGATGAACCTTGACCTTTTTTATGTGCCATTTATAATCCTCCGGCAACTAAGATATCTTAGTTACTTCTATTCTTGTTAAAAATTGTCTGTGTCCTCTTGTACGTTTATAAGAAATAATTCTTTTCTTCTTGAAAACAATTACTTTATCATCTTTAAGATGCTCGAGAACTTTTGCGTGTACTTTAGCTCCTTTAACAGAGGGAGTACCTATTTTAGTAGTTTTATCATCGCTTAATAATAAAACATTGTCGAATACTATTTCCGAATCGGGTGCTGCTTCAAGTCTGGGAACATAATACTTCTTGTTTTCGGTTACCTTGAACTGTTGCCCGGCAATATCTACAACAGCAAACATCAATACCTCCAATTAGTCAAAATTTGAGCGGTAAATATAGGAATTGAACAGATTGAAGTCAATAAAAGCATTTGGAGTAAATAAACATAAGAATAACCTTCAAAAATCCAACAAAAAATTACTTTTTAAGTGAAAATGTGAAAGTGCTGCCTTCCCCTAATCTGCTCTTTACATCAATTTTGGCACCGTGAGCTTCGATAATATGCTTGGAAATGGCCAGTCCGAGTCCGGTACCGCCCTGTTGGCGGGATCTGTCTCTATCAACTCTGTAAAATCTTTCAAATATTCTGCTCAGGTCGGAATCAGAGATTCCAATACCGGTATCCTTAACATAGATTTTTCCTCTTTTACCCTCATCAACAACTCCAATTTCAACCTGACCTTTTTCCGTATATTTAATTGCATTCATAATCAGGTTGACCATTACCTGTTTTATTTTTTCCTTATCCCCGAAAAGCTTTGCATTGCCGGGGTCACGGTTAAAGACCAGACTAATCTTTTTACTATCGGCAAGAGGTTTCATCTCGGAAATTATACCTGACATAAATTCGTTTGTATCAAAGTATCTGAAACTCATTCTCATCTGTCCGGATTCAATCATTGAAATATCGATCAGATCATTTAAAAGATTGTTGAGGTTATGAGTATGCTGATTCGCTTTCTGAAGAAAGGTGCGGTTGACTTTATTATCGTACATAGCACCGTCCAACAGTGTTTCTAAAAAACCCTGAATTGCAAAAATAGGTGTACGCAATTCATGCGAGACATTTCCGAGGAACTCGGTACGAACCTGTTCAAGCTTTTTCAGATTTGAGATATCATTCTTTGTTCTAAAAAACATCTCTCTAATTTCATTTTCCAATTCAACTAGGTGTTTTCCCAATTTAATTTCGTCAGTATTTGAATAAGAATTTTCTCTGATCCCTTTAATTATGTTTCTGATTTTGGTCAGTTCATTTTTTCTTTTAGAGCCGATTGTCAAAAGAATGAGAAAAGTTAAAAGGGATGAAAAAAGAACCGAGATTAAAAAAGCATCCGGTTCAAAATCATTTAAAATTGAAAAAGCCAGAAGGAATAAAAGATCGAGCAGGATAATCACCGGGGCATACATCCATGAGAAAGAAAGGGATTTTACTATCTCACTCCAGATTCTTGAAACGATAACCTACTCCTTTAATTGTTTCTATTAAATTGGAATGCTTACCTAATTTTTCCCTTATCTTCCTGATATGCACATCAACCGTTCTTTCAACTACATAAATATCTTTGCCCCAAACATCGGAGAGTATTTTATCGCGATGATAAACTTTGCCGGGATTGGCCGCCAGGAAAGCCAGGATTTCAAATTCCTTTCGCGGAAGAATTATTAATTTGCCTTCAAGACTGACCGTATAATTTTCCCGATTAATGAGTAACGGGCCAATGCTAATCTCACGTTCGAATCTCTTATCCAATGAGGATGAATCACTTTTGCGGAGATTGGATTTAACGCGTGCTATTAATTTTTTGGGAGAGATTGGTTTCCGTATAAAATCATCGGCACCGAGATTCAGGCCTTTAATCTCATCAACTTCGGCCGATTTGGCGGTTAAAAAAATTACAGGGACATTTTTGAATTCGCTTAGACCGCGTATTTTCTGACAGGTTTCGAAACCATCCATCTTAGGCATCAATATGTCCAGTATGATCAGGTCGGGCTTGTGTTTCAATTTTTCAATAGCTTCCTGCCCGTCATAAGCCGAGATAACTTCGAAGCCTTCCTGCTGAAGATTATACTCAAGAAATTCAACAATGTCCTTTTCGTCGTCTACCAGTAATATTTTCATTGCTTAGAGTTTTATTTCCTTCTGATGTTCTGCTGATTTGTAGAGAGCTTCCAGTAATTTCATTCTTGTTAATGATTCGTCAACTGAAGAGATAACCGGTGCACCTTCTCTAACAGCACCTATAAAATGCCTCAATTCGTTTTCATACGATTTACGGAACAGATTCTGAATATTTGAATTCTTATTCGGTGAATAGTCGATATGACTCGATTCCGTTTTCTTAAAAATGCGGAGCGGATTAATGCACGCTGTACCTTTAGTACCATGGACAGTAAGGTTGAAGCTATCTGTACTTGAATAGAGTTCCCAGCTAACTTCAAAGTTTATCACTTTCCCGTCCTGGAACCGGATCATACCGATTGCCGAGTCTTCTATTTTATCTTTAGTATGGTCGAATTTCTGAACTGAGACCGAATGAATCTGATCCTGGCCCATCATCCAGAGGGCAAGATCGAGTATTACAATACCGAGATCGATTATAACCCCGCCGCCGGAGAGGTTTTTATTAACAAACCATTTTTGTGCACTGCTCTTCCGTCTGAGCCAGCTGCAATTTATATAAAAAAGATCACCGAGTTCACCACTGTTTATAATACTACGCAAGAGCATAGTATCCGGCCGGAAGCGCGAGTTCATCCCAACCATTGCAACTTTTTTAACTTTTTTTGCAGCCTGAGCAATTTCTTTGGCTTCTCTGAAATTTCTGGCAACCGGTTTTTCAATTAAAACATTTTTTTTACTTTCAAGGCAGGCCAGAGCAATTTCCTCGTGAGTATCGGTCGGTGTTGAGATTATAACCGCGTCCAGATCCTCATTCACAATCATTTCTTTATAATCTGCGTATGGACGGACACCGGAATATTTTTCACCTGCGGTCTTAAGCTTGTTCTTATTAATCTCTGCAACAGACACGAGCTTAACGGTTTCGAGCCGGGAAATTATTGGAAGGTGAACCAGCTGTGCAATACCCCCTAATCCGATAACACCAACTTTGGTCTTTTCCATCAGGTTAGCACCTCTTTTTTAGTACCGAGATTATTACAAAATTCCCTGATCTTCAGAGAAATTCCTTCCGGATCAATTCCGATTATTTTATGAAGCTCTTCCTGTGTTCCATGATCGATGAAGTAATCGGGTAATCCGATTCTAAGAATATTGTTTTTAAAGTTCTTATCAGTGAAATATTCTGCAATAGCAGAACCGAAGCCTCCGACAATACTATTCTCTTCAATTGTTATTATTTTATCGAATCGTGAAGCAATTTCATCCAGACGTTCCGTATCAAGAGGTTTTACAAATCTCATATTAATTATTTCCGGACTAATCTCCTTTTCAATAAGCAGCTGAGCAGCTTTCCCGGCATACTCAACCATATTTCCTACAGCAAGGATTGCAATATCCTCGCCGCTTTTTATCAGCTCACTCTTAGCCAGTTGTAATTCTTCAAATCCGTCTTTTAAAGGGACACCGAGAGCAGATCCGCGAGGATACCTGATAGCAACCGGACCTTTTTTATAATTAACCGCAGTATAGAGCATGTCACGCAATTCAGCTTCGTCTTTAGGAGACATAATAATCATACCCGGTATCATACGGAGATAAGAAAGGTCGAATGTACCGTGATGAGTAGGGCCATCGGCACCGACAAGGCCGGCTCTATCGAGAACGAAAACCACATGAAGCTTTTGTAATGCCACATCGTGAATTATCTGGTCGAATCCTCTCTGAAGGAAAGTAGAATAGATAGCAACAACAGGGATAATTCCCTGTGTAGCCATACCCGCAGCGAACGTAACAGCATGCTCTTCAGCTATTCCTACATCATAATAACGATCCGGCAATTCTTTCTGGAGGATATCGAGACCGGTACCATCCGGCATAGCCGCAGTTATTCCGATTACTTTGGGATTATTCTTTGCAACTTCAACGAGAGCATTCCCGAAAATGGATGTATACGACTGAGGCGCACTTCCTTTTTTAATTGCCTGACCGGTAATTTTATCAAACGGAGTAGAAGCGTGAAGTCTTTGAGAGTGTCCTTCGGCAGGTTTATATCCTTTTCCTTTTTCACTTAAAACATGAACCAGTATAGGCCCGTTTAATTCTCTTACCTGTTCAAACAGTTTTACCAGTTGATTTATGTTGTGGCCATTCACCGGACCGAAGTACCGGAATCCGAGAGCTTCGAAAAGCATTCCCGGTGTTACAATAGCTTTAATACCGTGTTCAACTCTAACAGCGACTTTGCGGATACGGTCGCCGAAGTTATCGAGCTTTCCAGTGAGATCCCATATAGCACCTTTGAATCTGTTGTATTCGGGATGCGAAATCATTTCGGTAAAATATTTGGATACCTGCCATACATTCGGGGCAATAGACATCTGGTTATCATTCAGAACAACTATAAGGTTGCTTTTAAGCATGCCGGAATTATTCATCGCTTCGTAGGCCATACCTCCGGTCATAGCGCCGTCGCCTATTACAGCAACAACTTTTTTATTCGATTTATTTATATCGCTTGCAACGGCCATTCCAAGAGCGGCAGAAATAGATGTTGAAGCATGACCAGCACCGAATGAGTCGTATTCGCTCTCAGAGCGTTTTAGAAATCCGCTAATTCCGTTCAATCGTCTGATAGTTCCCAGCTGATCGCGTCTTCCGGTAACAATTTTATGTGGATAGGCCTGGTGTCCGGTATCCCATACAATCTGATCATCCGGAGTATTGAAAACGCGATGAAGAGCAACAGTTAGTTCTACTGTTCCAAGGCCGCCACCGAAGTGTCCTCCTATCTGGGAAATTACATCCACCATATACTCTCTAATTTCGGAGCAGAGAGTTTTTAATTCGGGTAGCGCTAATTTCCTGATATCTGCAGGAGAATCGATATCAAACAGAACTTTGTATTTGGACTTATCTAATTCCACGTTTATTCCTCTTAAAATTTATTCCTGTAATCCCGATTCAAGTTGTTTTTTAATTTCGGTAACCTTCAATTCGGCATCCTTTAATGTACCATAACAAATTTTAGCCAAATTAATTCCCTCTTCATATAATTTAATCGATTCTTCAAGACCAACCTCACCTTTTTCCAGGAGGTCGGATATTTCCTGTAATCTTTGAAGGGAATTTTCGAAAGATGTTTCTTTTTTCTTAGACATATTAAATTTTCACCTCACCGTCGAAAAATTCAATTTCCGATGATTTATTGATTTCAAAATTCTTTTTACGCGGGATGATATTTCCCTGCTGCCTGACAATAGCAAATCCTCTTTTAAGTGTAGCTTTAACATTATATGCTTCCAACTTACTTCCCAGTAATAGAAGTTTATTCTTCAAGTTCAAGAACCTGTTATCATATAGATTTTGAAAACGGTAAACCAAATTATCCAGAAATTGAATTTGATTTTTAATGAAATCCTGAGGATACCTGAAACCGTAAGAGGAGATCGTGCTTCGAACATCTTCTTTCAGATCAGAGATTATTTCTGTGATTTTTTGCGTGAAATAATAGGAAAATTCGTCTATAAAGGCAAAGAGTTCATCTTTATTCGGAGTTGCCAATTCCATTGCAGCCGAAGGTGTAGGCGCTCTAAGATCCGCAGCAAAATCAGAAATAGTAAAATCGATTTCATGACCCACACCGCTTATAACTGGAATTCCGGAATTAAAAATTGCACGGGCTACTATTTCCTCATTAAATGCCCAGAGGTCCTCAAGTGAACCTCCTCCCCTGCCGACAATCATCAAATCGATATCTTTGCGGTTATTAAGAAGTCTGATGCTTTGAGCAATTTCCGCGGCCGCGCCTTCACCCTGTACTTTACATGATGCAATTATTAACTCGGCAAGAGGATACCTTCTGGAAGCGATATTTTTCATATCCTGAAAAGCAGCTCCATCTATCGCGGTTACAACACCGATTTTACGGGGAAATTTCGGTATCGGCTTTTTATATTTTTCATCGAATAATCCTTCGTCAGCAAGTTTCTGTTTCAGCTTTTCGAATGCAGCCTGTAATTCACCAACACCGGCCGGTTTCATAGAACGGACATCAATCTGGTAATTGCCTCTTGGCGGATAAACAGTTATCCGTCCCCGTATAATTACTTTGATTCCATCCTGCGGAGTGAAGAATACATAATTATTCACCCCTTTCCACATTGTGCAGCTTATCTGAGCGTTGGAGTCCTTCAATGTAAAATACCAATGGCCGGATATGTGAGCTTTAAAATTCGATATCTCACCTATAACGGAGATATCTCCGAATTCTTCTTCAAGTATGACCTTGATCTGACCGGTCAACTCACTTACAGAAATTATATTTTCTTTATTCTCCATCAATTCCGTTTAAGTCAAAATTGAAAATTATTATTGAGTCAATTCTAAGACACAACCGCAGTCACTTTTTTTAGAGATTAAGCGAAAAGAAATTAGAGTAGAGTCCGATCGAAAATTCATGAAACTCCGTTCCGCCGCTCTTCAACTGGAAATTATAACGGTAACGCGCAAAAAAAGTAAATACGTTCTGAATCTTAAAAAGTCCTGCAGAAAACTCGGGGCTTACTCCGTTATATCCGCTGAAATCAGTAAAAAAATTCAATCCTGTTGAGAGATACTCGATGAAACCGACCTGGAATATTTGTTTATACCCGACCCTGGCAAAATTTCTCCTGTCGGAATTGAAGATATGAGCGTAATCGATTCCGATATATCCGGACGGATAATTGTAACCGCCGGAATAAAATGAAAAGAGGGGTATTTCCTTTGTCAGACTGAAATACTTTCCACCGTCTTTAAATACAAGTGTTGGCGAAGGCAATCCGAAAATGATTCCGCCGAAACAGCAGATCTGCAGAAGTCCCGATTGATTCTGATCGGCTACTATTATTGTTCCCGGGATTTCGACTTCATATAACTGACTCCTTGATTCCTTACCTGATTTATCCCGGACAAAAATAAAATATTTAATGACTCTGAATTTGATAATGGATTGATTGACAGCAATCTCAATTTTATGATTTTCCGCATAATCCTCCGAGACAATGTATTCGCCATCCTTTAGAATTGATACTTTTGATTTAACACTATCGCTTGTAAAAAAAGAGAGAGAAAATTTGAATGGCTCTTCCGGCGATATATAAGAATCGATAACAAAAATATCGATATCGCCATATGCTGTTGAATCCACCTGAGCATTGGAAACAGTGAGCGCAAACAGAGAAAATATGAGGACCATTATACCGGTTTTCATCACTATTCAATTTTTACACAGACAAATTAAGATTTTTCCGGGACAAGATTGAGGGATATTTAATATTACTACTCTTCCAATCATAAAGTTCTTTCAATATTTAACCCGATTTGGTTCCGGGTAATTTGATTATATTTACTTCCTAATTCTGTGTATTATAATTCATTAAGGATGAAAAATTGAAAATACTGATATCAAACGACGACGGAATTGATTCCCCCGGGATAGCGGCATTAGCTAAGGAGATGAAGAAGATTGGAGATGTTACGGTAATAGCTCCCCGGACCGAGCAGAGCGCTGTAGGACATGCGATAACAATGAAAATTCCACTTAGAATTACTGAATACTATAAAAACGGCGATTTCTTCGGATATGCAATAGACGGTACTCCGGCTGATTGCCTTAAGATCGGGATCCGGAATATTCTTAAGACTAAACCGGATATAGTTCTCTCGGGCATTAATAACGGCTCTAATACTGCAATAAATATAATTTATTCAGGCACTGTTTCGGCAGCAAGGGAAGCCGCGATTATGGACCTCCCGGCAATCGCTATCTCACAGACAAGTCACGATTCCAAGGATTTCGGTTATTCAGCAAAGGTAGCTGCAAAACTTGCAAAGCTTGTATTAGAAAAGGGACTTCCGAACGGAACACTCCTTAATGTTAACGTTCCGAATCTTCCCGAAGAGGAAATTGCAGGTATAATGATTACGAAGCAGGGAAAATCCAAATGGGACGATGTCTATGAAGAACGGATCGATCCATACGGCAAGAAATATTACTGGCTTACAGGCAGCCTGATGGAAACCGATGAAAAAGCAGACTCCGATCAGTTTGTTATAAAAAAGAATTATGTCTCAATTACACCGATACATTTCGACCTTACTGATTACCCTACGTACGACTCGATGCAAGACTGGAAAATAGAAAACCTGATGAAGTAGCATTAGATGGAAGGAATAGACAGCTTTAATATCACGTTCAACTCTGGTCCAGTATTTATTCTGATTGCCGTAATTCTACTGATCGTCTATTCCTGGTACATTTACAGATTCACAATTCCCGCCGTCTCACTTTTTGCAAGAACATTTCTATTCCTGATCAGGTCCCTCATTATTATCCTGTTACTTCTTTTAATTCTAGAGCCGAGGATTTCCATAAAATATAATGAGAAAGAGGAACCGGTCAATTTTCTTTTTATCGACAATTCGGCTTCCCTCTCTGTTAAGGATAGTCTAATCAGATCAGTGCAATTAAAAATATTGGCAGATGAAATAAGGAATGAGTATGGTACAAACCTGAAGAGTTATCTGTTCGGCATTAAACCCGTTGTGTATGATGCAGAGAAAGGATCGGATATCAATTTCAAAGAACCACTTACGAATTTTCATAAGATCTTTAAACTGATCGATTCACTTAAAGTGAAAAGAGGATCGGTTATTGTTGCAAGCGACGGTATAGTATCGGACGGAAATGAGCCGGTTTACGAAGCTGAAAAAACAGCTTTGCCTCTCTTTACTATCGGTATCGGCGATACTACATCGTCAAAAGATCTTATAGTGAAAGACGTTTCATATAATCAGTTTATATATTCCGGAACCGGGACGGTTATTGAAGCAGCTTTAATTAACGAGGGATACGCGGACGGGAAAACAAGGCTCTCATTGTATGAGGATGACCGGCTCATACAATCGAAAGAGATTCAGCTTTCACAGGACGGATTAAACAGAATCAGTTTCGATTATAATCCTGAAACGCCCGGTGAAAAGAAAATCAGGGTTACAGCATCCGGAATGGCGGAGGAATCGAATACCGCAAACAACACAAGAACGTTTTTTCTGAACGTATTGAAAAATAAAGTCAATATCGCATTGGTTGCAGGAAGCCCCTCACCCGATCTTTCCGCCATCAGCACAATATTAAATGCTAATAAAAATTTGTCGGTTAATAAAATAGTTCAGGTTGGTCCTGCTAAGTTCTGGGCAAGATTAAATCTGTCTGTGATCGATTCGGCGGATATCCTTGTACTTGTCGATTTCCCCTCAAGAAATACACCTGCAGAGTTAAGCCAAAAAATCTTTTCATCTATTCAAATTAAAAAACCGTTTTTAATAATTGTAACTCCGGATACGGACATATCAAAATTGAAGCAGTACGAGAAGGATCTTCCGTTTACAATCAGAAAGATCATTGAAGAGAGAATTCCGGTTCAGCCAGAATTAATAGCGGAAAATTTCAATCAGATTTTTTCGGGATTATCATCGAGGCAGAACTTGTGGCGAACACTTGCCCCCGTTTCCAGAACCGCTTCGGAAATTATTGCCAGGGACGGAAGTGAAATACTTCTTAATTCTATTATAAGAACAGTTCAAACTAATTCTCCGCTGATGGTTGCCAGAAATATTGCCGGTTACAGATCAATAGCATTTTTAGCAGGCGAAATATGGCGCTGGCAATTAGGAATGGCCAATGACAATCCCCTCTTTTTACAGGGTTTTTTCAATGACATAATCAAATGGCTGAATATAACGGGTACAAAGGACCAGTTCACGATCAGGACAGATAAGAAAGTTTATTCAAGGGGTGAACGTGCTGAATTTACAGCAGAATTATACGACCAGACATTTTCACCGGTTAACTCGGCCGAAATTAAGCTGGGAGTTAAACGCGGCAGTTTTGATTCGGATATTACATTAACCAGAATCAATAATGGAGTTTACAGGGGTTCTTTAGAATTAAACGAGGACGGAGATTATACATTCGATGGGAATGCAATTTACGACGGAGTAGATGTTAAAAGTAACAGAGGAAGATTCAGCGTAAGCACGGGTGAAACTGAATTACTAAACACAAAGATGAATACTAACTTATTAAAAAATCTGGCAGATGTTTCAGGCGGAGAATATTACTCTATCAGCAGTTATGAGGGACTTTTTGAAAGGTTAAGAAATATAAACTCCGCAACAAAATCGGAGAAACCGGTTTACCATGAATATTCATTGTGGACGAATGAGTGGATTATGGTAATAATAATTTGTTTATTTGCCCTTGAGTGGTTTTTACGGAAACGTGCAGGAATGTTATAACAAACAAGAGATAGATTATGCCGTTCGTTGATTTTACAGAAGAAGAGAAAGTAAACATCGCATCTATTGACAAGCAGCATAGTGAAATTGCCTTTATAATCAATAAAGTCCACTCGGATTTTACTGCCGGAAAAAGAGCCACGTTTATTGATCACCTGAAGTTACTGATTGAAGAAATTGAGAAGCATTTTGAGACGGAAGAAGGGTATATGAAGCAGTATCATTTTCCCGGCTATATTTCTCACAAACTTGAACACGACCGGTTTTACAATCAATGGGTCAGCCGTTTCGATAAAATAAAAAATGATGATAAGACCATGGTGGATATGGAGCAGATCGACGGGCTTAAAAGATGGTTTTTCAATCATCTCCAGTTAAGCGATAAAAAAGTTGGCGAGTTTCTAAATTCAAAAGGGATAACATAGAAGTGGATGTTTTTATTTAATCACTTATTTGATTTTTTCCTCCCCAGATTCTGTCTTTCGTGCAACTGCAAACTAAATCCGGATACCATTTATATCTGCGAACCATGCTGCAATCTTATCCAGAGAGCGGACAGTAAAAGAATTGAATTAGAATTCAACAGGAAATTTGAATCCGGTAAAATAATTTCAGGATTTATTTCAGCATTTGTTTTTGAAAAAGAGAAACCGCTTCAGCATCTTATTCACTCACTTAAATACATGGAGAATTTTAGAATTGGAATATTTCTGGGTAAAATGTCTGGCACGTTATTAAAGGAGGAGATAAAAAGCTGGGATGGTGATCTTTTGATTCCCGTGCCTCTGCACAGATTAAAGAAAGCGGAAAGAGGTTATAATCAATCCTATTATATTGCGAAAGGAATCAGTTCTGTAACAAAAATTCCGGTTGAAGAATCTGTAATCAAACGGAAAAGATTCACGGAAACACAAACAGAACTCACTCTTGAAGAGAGAAAGGACAACATCCGCAGCGCATTTACGGTATCGGGCAATAAAAAAATAGCCGGGAAAAATATTATTCTTGTAGATGACGTGATAACTACCGGGGCAACTATCTCGGAATGCGGAAGTGTGTTGAAAGAGAACGGCGCCGCTGAGATATTCGCTTTATCCGTCGCAGTTGCAGATTGATACTACATTTTCTCCGGTGCACTAACGCCGAGAATCGAAAGCCCGTTCCTGATAACATGTTTTACAGCCACAATCAATGAAAGTCTCGCTTCAGCCAGTTTCGTCTCACTTCCGATAATTCTGCATACCGTATAAAATTTATGAAACAGAGAGGCAAGTTCTTCCAGATAGGAGGAGATTTTATGCGGTTCAAAATTCTCGGATGAATAGAGAACTTCATCAGGAAATTCATAAAGTTTCTTAAGAAGATTCTGTTCTTCAGGCATTGTGAGAAGGTTCAGGTTCTCAAGCGAGTAATTAAGATTCTCTTCAGCGGCCATCCTCAATATAGAAGCTATTCTTGCATGAGCGTACTGAAGGTAGAAAACAGGGTTTTCATCGGACTGTTTTTTCGCCAGGTCGAGATCGAAATTAAGATGACTGCTCATGCTGCGCATGATAAAGAAATACCGGACAACATCGGTTCCTACTTCACCGGTCAGTTCGTCAAGGGTTATATAGTTTGCTTTCCGGGTCGACATTTTAACAATCTCCCCTTTCTGCATAATAGTAACAAACTGATGGATCAGTACTTTTACTTTTCCGGAATCATATCCCAACGCTTTGAGTCCCGCAAGAACATCCGGATAAGTTGCAGTATGGTCCGATCCGAACAGGTCGACCATAAGATCGTAACCGCGTTCAAATTTTGTTATATGATATGCAATATCAGGAAGTCGGTATGTAGGCTCCCCGGTCGATTTTACAATTACCTTATCGGCCTCATTGCCGAGATCGGAGAGTTTAAGCCACGTAGCACCGTCTTTAGTGTAAGATAAATCCTTTCTACTGAAAAGGTCGAGAAGAGAATTAATTCTTCCTTCCTCATAGAGAGTATGTTCGTTATAATACTTCTGGAAACCGATTCCAAGATTCGACAGGGTTTTGTTTATATCGGCAAAGATCTCCTGTTCGGCTCTCTTCTTAAAAATTCCTTCAGCATCCTCATTCACAAGTGAATCGCCGGATTCCGAGTGAAGATTCAGGGCAATCTCTTTAATATATTCTCCCTGGTAATAATCCTCGGGAAATTCAATTTTATTACCGAGCGCTTCAAGATAACGGAGTCTAACAGAATCGCCGAGAACACGCATCTGCCGTCCGGCGTTATTAAAATAATATTCTCTATCAACATCATAACCGATCCAGCTCAGCATATTGGCAACAGTATCGCCGATAACGGCATTCCTGCCGTGACCAACAGTTAATGGTCCTGTGGGATTGGCAGAGACGAACTCTACAAGGGCTTTATAGCCGGAATATTTAGAAGATTTCCCGAAATTTTCTTTTTCAGAAAGTACTCTGTTTAAAATTTGCGGTACATATGCTGGAGAGAAGAAAAAATTTATAAAGCCGGGACCGGCAATTTCTATCTTCTCAATTATTGATCTGTCGTAATTAAGATTATTGATAATTTCACCCGCTACATCGCGCGGGCTTTTTTTCAATTTTTTCGAAAGTATAAGAGCGATATTGATTGAATAGTCGCCATAATTCTGCTGATTCGGAATAGTAAAAATCAATTCAGCATCTTTAAGGTATTCCAGTCGTGAGGAAGCTTCCAGGAATATTTCCGATAAGTATTTTTTCAATTAACGCTCCGTAACAGATTTTTTAGTTTTCGTTTTAGGAGATTTTACCGGGACCTCTTCATCCTTAACCTCAATGACAGGTGCGTCACCCCAGAATTTTTCGAGATTATAGTAGTTTCTGGCTTCGGATTTGAAGACATGAAGAATTACGTCGAAATAATCGAGCAGGATCCAGTTCATAGTTTCGTAGCCCTCACGGTTAGAGCATTTTATACGCTGTTCGGAGAGTTTGTCGTCCACTTCGTCGGCAATAGCTTTAACCTGACGTTCAGAATCGGCCGAGCAGATAACAAAAAAATCGGCGATGGATGAGAGTTTTCTGAGGTCAAGGAGTTTAATATCGTAACCTTTTTTATTTTTAACCAATTCGGCAATCAGTTTTGCAAAGTTTAATGAAGTCACATTTACCTCATTTAAGTGGTTGTAAAGTATAATAATCGCGTCCGATAACTATCGAGACATCCAGGAAATAATCGTCATTCAGCTGTTGAATAACATTCTCTTTTTTAACGCCTAGCGAAGCAGCAACCGCAAGTGCATTTGCTTTGTTGCCAGTGCGGTCGATTATAATCGTCTCATCCATATCGAAGCGGATGTAATTTCCCATATTAACAACATCGAATCTGTTGTTCCGGAGATAATCTGTGAACCTATCGGCAATTCCTCCCACACCGCAGCCATTGAGCACTTCAACCTGAATAATCTCTGCCGCCTGCTGATTATTTGTAACACCCGAATCATTTCCGCCCGGTTTGGTAACTTTTAAATAGATCGAATAGAGCATGAAGAGAATTACCGCAAACAGAACAAATATGGCAATATTAAGAAAAAGATTGTTAGTTGAGTTCGTTAAATCAACGGGTCTCTTTGCAGATTTCTTAGAATTATTCTTTTCCAATTCACTCAGAACTAATATACAGGGAAATATTTGGGAGGGAATTTAATAAAATTCTATCTCTCTTTCTCATCCCACATATCTTCATACCAGTAGGAGCGGTAATAGGAAGGATAGCCGTACATGTACGGTGAGTAATAACCGGCCGGAATATTTCTGTACTGGAGAATGATATTCATGTTTTCCGAAGGTTTATAATTGAGCTGAGCGCGGCTCAGGTAAAATCCGTTTATCTGTTTTGCGAAGTTCTTATCAAAAGAATTATGAGGTGAATTTACAAGGCTGACATCGGCCTGAATATTCAGCTGATCGTTGAATTTATAGAACATGCTGTTGGTATAGGTAGTAAGAGCCAGATTTCCGGCACCGAATGACTGGAATGAGAGATCGAAAGTATGACTCATCTTAAAATTATTCGGATTGAAGATACCCAGAAAATTTCCCGATTCATTACTCAATATTCCGCTTTTAACATCGACCGGCTTATTAAGGTCCTCCCTGAACTGGGCAACCATAGAAGTAGTGACGGTAAGAAGAAATATTAAAGTCAGTTTTTTCATGTCCAATCCGATTTTTCCGGTTTAACAATCTACCGGGAGAAAAGGTTTCTCCCGATAGACCTGTGCAATTTTAGAACTTCCTGAAACAAGTATCAAGTCAAATCAGCATTCTATTTAAGCTGAACCGTCATTTCAATTTCAACAGGTGCATTCATCGGTAATTCGCTCACACCGACGGCACTACGGGCATGTTTACCAGCATCGCCGAAAATCTCGACCATCAATTCGGAAGCACCGTTAGCTATTTTGGGCTGGGCGTGAAATCCGATTGCAGAACTGACAAATACAGTGAGTTTAACTATTTTTTCAATTTTATCGAGATCATGGATAACGGATTTAACAGCCGAGAGACAATTAATAGCCGACTGCCTCGCACACTCAATCCCCTTCTCTTCAGAAACGTCATAACCTACTTTACCTTCATGAATAAGTTTCCCTTCCTTGAACGGCAGCTGTCCTGCTGTCATAACCAGATTACCCGACTGAATTGCCGGGACATAAGCAGCAAGAGGTTTTGGAGCGTTCGGAAGGTCGTGACCGATTAATCCTTTAATTTTTTCTTCGATCATAAATTCTCCGCAATTGTTTGATGCAAATATACCAAATTTGAGCCGGATCTCTATTTGTATTGCGACATCATTCTGCTATTTTTACAAACAAAAAAAAGGATAAGAGATGACAGGCCAGAAGTTTCAGGAACTCGCGGATATAATGAAAAGACTTAGAAAAGATTGCCCCTGGGACAGGGAACAGACGCACGATTCAATCAAAGGCGCTACAATAGAAGAGACTTACGAATTGATAGAAGCAATAGATCTTAAAAATTATGACGAGATGAAATCCGAACTCGGAGATCTACTTCTTCACATACTGTTCCATTCAGTAATGGCGGAAGAAATGAATAAATTCGAAATAAATGATGTTATTGATTCGATTAAAGATAAACTGATAAGAAGGCATCCGCATGTATTCGGTGACGTAAAAGTAAACGGGACAGATGAAATTGTAAAGAACTGGGAGGAGATAAAGTTATCTGAGGGAAGAGAATCCGTTCTTGAAGGAGTCCCGAAGAATTTACCGAGTCTGGCAAGAGCCTACCGCCTTCAGGAGAAAGCATCAAAAGTCGGATTCGACTGGGATAATAAATCGGACGTATGGAAAAAAGTAATTGAAGAGATGGATGAGATGCACGAGATGGAAAGGAGCGGAGATAAAGTGAAATTGGAAGAGGAGCTCGGGGATCTTTTCTTCGCACTGACAAATTACGCAAGATTTCTGGGAATAAATCCCGAGAACGCACTTCGATTCACAAACGAGAAATTCATTTCCAGGTTTTCATATGTTGAAAAGAAGATAAAAGAATCTGGCAGGAAAATGACCGAGAGTACATTGGAAGAGATGGATAAATTCTGGGAAGAGAGTAAAGGAAGGAAGTCCGTTCAATAACAGATTATTTCAGGTCGATTTTTTCTTCTCCTTAACCGCACCGTTATCATTATAATGTTTCTCGTAAGCATCAATAATATCTTTGACGAGTTTATGCCTTACGACATCGCCTTTATCGAAGTAGACAAATCCGACACCGTCAACGTGCTTCAGAATTTCCTTTACCTGAACCAATCCGCTCTGTGAATAAGTAGGGAGATCGATCTGTGTAATATCGCCGGTAATAATTGCTTTAGAATTGGGACCGAGTCGGGTAAGGAACATTTTCATCTGCATCCCGGTGGCGTTTTGAGCCTCATCCAGAATTACATATGCATTATTAAGTGTTCTGCCGCGCATATACGCAAGCGGCACTATTTCTATAATTCCCTTTTCAATATAATTCCGGAGCTGTTCGGACGGGAGCATTTCCTCGAGAGCATCGTATAGAGGGCGCAGATAGGGATCAATTTTCTCCCTGAAATCGCCGGGAAGGAATCCGAGACTCTCCCCCGCCTCAACAGCAGGACGTGCGAGGACAATCTTCTTAACTATATTTTTTTTCAATGCAGCGACAGCGAATGCGACAGCGAGAAAGGTTTTTCCTGTTCCGGCAGGACCGATAGCAAAGCAGATATCGTTCTCCCTGACCTCTTTTATATATTCAATCTGATTTGATGTTTTAGCTTTTATCGCATCTTTCTTGGAGTATAATACTATATTCTCATATTCATCATTATTAATAATCTCTTTTCCCTGAACGGTCAGGTCAATAATAGTTTCAACATCCTTGGATTGAAGTTTGCCGGTAGTGTTGAGGACGTAGACCATTTCCTTCAAAACCTTCTCGACAGATTCCACTTCCTCTTTAACACCCTGGATTATAACATTATCGCCCCGAACAGTAACATTAGCAGAGAAGCGATCTGTAAGAGGTTTCAGATTGGAATCGTTGTAACCAAGCAGTAGTAGCAGATTAACATTTTCCAGTCTAACAAGTTTTTCAGTTTGCGTAAGATCCTCCGGATAGAAAAAGCCCTTTTCGATTTATGAAAAGGGCTTTATTCAATTAAACAAATTCATAATTGCAAAACGCCGGCAGATTATTGAGCAGTCTGTGCAGGTGGAGCCGGTTTATAATTTCTTCTGATTTTATCGTATTTGGATTTTTCCTCTTCAGTCAGATTAGGAATCTTGAAGATCTGTTTCGGATAGATCAGGTCAGGATTCTTAATCTGGTCCCTGTTAGCTCTATAAATAATAGGCCATGCGAAGGGATTATCGTAATGTTCTTTTTTCTTAGAGATACCCCAGAGATGGTCTCCTTTAACCACAGTGTAATTAATTTCTTTAGGAGCTTCTTCCCAGGCATCTAATTTTCTCTGCAGCTGGTTATGAACTTTATCGAAGAATTCAGGCAGAGCGGAGATTTTATTTTTCTTCATGGCATCGAGTTCGGCCTGACGATCGGCTTTAGGAGCTTCTCTGCCGTCAATTTTCTTAGTAAGGGCATTCAGCTGATTTCTGAAATTATCCACATCAGCTTTAGTAGCGCCAACCATAGCATAGAGTTCGTTCATGCAATCATCGTAAGTCTGCATTTTATCGCGAGTAGCTTTAAGGCCAGCGATTTCGGTTTTCAATGTATTCAGTTCGGTAGTAAGGGCAACTTTCTGATCCGTTAAACGATTGATCTCATTCTGCCATTCTTCTTTTGTCATATCTTCGGTTCTATTCTCCTGAGCGACAGTAATAACAGATAGAAGCAGAACCAAAGTTAAAGCATAAAGATATTTGTAAACTTTCATTATTTCCTCCTTTGGATTAAACCGGCTGATTATAAGCCTAATTTTTCAAGATTTTTTTTGGTTTCTGCTTTTTGTTTTGCACATTCATCAAGTTTTGCATTTTTTTCTGCAATTTCTCTTTCAAGAGCAGCTTTTTCACTCTTCAAAGAATTTACTTCTTTTTCCAAAGCTTTAACTTCGGAACGCAGGGCTTCCAATTCGGCAACCTGTTCTTTGGAGATGCCGCTGCAACCTGTAACACCAAGCATACCAATAAATAAAGCGACCGCGAGCCCGGTGCCAAGCATTCTCTTTACTTTTACCATAATCGACCTCCTTTATAATTAGGTGAATTCAATTTATTGCTGCAAAATATAATAATTTTTTTATGTAAATGAATTAAAAACCGAAGAAATCGTTCATATTGCCAATTAAATTACCCTTTTTTCAACCATGCTCGTAAAATTGTTCCCGGCAATAATAATATGGTCGAAGACCTGTATATCCATCAGTTTACCGGCATCAGTCATTTTCTTTGTTAAATTGATATCCTCGCTGCTCGGTTCCGGATTACCGCTCGGATGATTATGAATCAGAATTATATTAGCAGAATTATTTTCTATTGCAACTTTAAAAACCTCTCTTGGGTGAACGATGCTGGAACTAAGACTTCCAACGCTGATTTTTTCGTATCTGATTATTTTATTGGCGGAATTAAGGCAGACTACAATAAAAGTTTCTTTAACCTCGTCTCTCAACAAAGGAATAAATATTTCAGCGATATCGGAGGGAGAGGAGATTTTTTTATTTGAGAGCCATTTTTTTTCCGAATCGGCTCTTCTGCTCAGTTCAAAAGCGGCAACAAGAGTAACGGCTTTATCCTTTTTAATACCTGGATTTGTTTTAAGCGAAGAGACATTCTGAGTTGCCAGCAGACTCAGGTTACCATATTTTTTTATAAGGTCCTGTGCTAATTGAAGAACATTCCTCCCTTTAATTCCGGTTCTTAAAAGGATGGCAATAAGTTCAGCATCGGATAAACTCTGCGGACCACGCAGGGCAAGCTTTTCACGCGGCCTGTCGTCTAAAGGAAGTTCTTTTACCTTCAGGATAATTACCTCCCATCAAATATTTTATTCCCATTCGATAGTGGAGGGCGGTTTAGAACTTATATCGTATACAACTCTGTTAATTCCCCTAACTGAACGGGTAATTTTATTTGATATATTTTCTAATAAAGAATGATCGAAACGGTACCAATCTGCTGTCATACCGTCGCTAGAAGTAACAGCTCTTAATGCTAATACATTTTCATAGGTACGGGCATCGCCCATAACACCGACGGATTGAACCGGAAGAAGAACAGCGAAGGCCTGCCAGATCTTATCATAGACACCAAAAGCAAGGAGTTCATTAATAAAGATATCGTCTGCCTCACGGAGAATATTAAGTCTTTCCGGAGTAATCTCTCCAAGTACCCTAACAGCAAGTCCGGGACCCGGGAAAGGATGCCTCTGTAAAAAACGGCCGGGAAGCCCAAGTTCTTTACCAATTTCCCTCACCTCATCTTTAAAAAGCTCGCGGAACGGTTCAATCAATTTAAGGTTCATCTTTTCCGGCAGACCGCCAACGTTGTGGTGAGTCTTAATAGTAGCCGAAGCTCCCTTCACGGAGACTGATTCAATAACATCCGGGTATAGAGTGCCCTGGATTAAATACTCAGCATCTTTAAATTCCGCAGCTTCTTTTTCAAATACTTCAATAAATGTATTGCCTATTATTTTTCTTTTCTTTTCCGGATCGGAAATACCTTTAAGGCGTGATAAAAAAAGATCTGAAGAATCTATGTGAATCAAATTGAGGTGATAATGATCCTTGAACATTTGAATGATATTGGAGCTTTCATTTTTTCGCATCATTCCTGTGTCAACATGAATACATATCAGATTACCTGCGAGGGCTTTATGAACAAGTATAGCAGCAACAGAGGAATCGACTCCTCCGCTGAGGGCACAGATTGCCTTTTTATTTCCAACTTTATTTTTTATCTCATCAATTGCCGAATGAATAAAATTTTCTGAGGTCCAGTCGGCTTTGCAATTACAAATATTAAAGAGGAAATTATTAATAATTATTGCCCCATCGGCCGTATGAGCAACCTCGGGATGAAACTGCAATCCAAATATTTTTTTATCCGGGTTGGAAATAGCGCAGATAGGAGAATTTTCGGTTTTAGCCGAGACCCTGAAACCATCGGGAAGTTTTGTAATGTAATCCCCGTGACTCATCCAGACGATTGAATTATTTTCTACGGAATCAAGAAGCGGGTCGCTGCCAAGTAGTTCGATATGGGCTTTTCCATACTCCCTATTAGCGGCCGGTTCAACTTTCCCGTTATTTGTTTGAGCTATCAATTGTAATCCGTAGCAGAGTCCGAGAACCGGAATACCGAGTTCAAAGAGCTGATCCGGAATACGGGGTGAACCGGGATCATAAACGCTCATCGGACCGCCAGAGAGGATTATGCCGGCGGGTTTTTCATCTATTATTTTTGAAACCGGATAATTATGAGGGTGGATTTCAGAATAGACTTTGCTTTCACGGATTCTGCGCGCAATAAGCTGAGTATACTGTGAGCCGAAATCGAGAATTAAAATTTTCTGCGGATGTTTCATTCTAAAAGGATCGGTTTAAAAGAGCAAAACCCTTAAAAGGGTTTTGCTCAATGTTTACAATTTTAGTATTACTGCCCGAGCTGAGTCTGATAAGCTTCGGGTGTAAGGAGATCATTCAACTGACCGGGATTAGATAATTCAATTTTGATGATCCATCCTTCGCCGTAAGGATCCGAATTAAGAAGCTGGGGATTTTCATTAAGGCTTTTATTCACTTCCAAAACTTTTCCGTCCACAGGCGCATACATATCGCTAACTGTTTTAACGGCTTCAATAGTGCCGAAGGATTCTCCGGATTTAATTTCAGAGAGGTCGGGATTAATATCGATATAAACTATATCGCCCAGTTCACCCTGTGCAAAATCCGTAATACCGATGAATCCGGTATTTCCTTCAACCTTGATCCACTCATGATCTTTGGTGTACTTCAAATTTGCTGGAATATTCATATGTCCTCTACAATTTATTTAAATGTTGATCTATAAACGCGGTATCAAAATTACCGTCGATGAATATCGGATGATCAAGAACTTTTCTATGGAACGGAATCGTAGTTTTAATCCCTTCAATTTTAAATTCCTCGAATGCTCTTCTTGCCCTTACAATAGCATGAGGCCTGTCGGTACCCCATACAATCAGTTTAGCAATCAAAGAATCATAATTGGGCGGTATAATATAATCGTTATAAGCATGTGAATCGACACGTACTCCGAAACCTCCGGGGAAATGGAGATATTCAATTTTACCTGGTGAGGGTCTGAAATTATTATCAGGATCCTCGGCATTGATTCTGAATTCAATAGCGTGACCGCGCGGTTCCTGCGGAAGATTCTGAATCCTCTGGCCGGCGGCAACGAGAATCTGCTGCTTAATAAGATCGAGATTCTGAACCATTTCCGTAACGGGATGTTCAACCTGAATACGAGTATTCATTTCAATAAAATAAAAATTGAGGTATTTATCGACCAGGAATTCAATCGTGCCGGCGCCCTCATAATTAACGGCTTTGGCACCGAGCAGAGCGGCATCACCCATCTTGTTCCTAAGATCGGCCGATGCAACCGGGGACGGTGATTCTTCTATAAGTTTCTGGTGTCTTCTCTGAATTGTGCAATCGCGTTCACCGTAATGATAAACATTTCCGAACTGATCGCCTACCACCTGAATTTCGACGTGACGCGGATTCTCAATAAATTTTTCGAGGTAAAGGTCAGGCACACCAAACGCGGCATCGGCTTCGTTAGAGGCGGTCTGGAATAATTTTTCGAGGTCTTTTTCCTCCCAGACAATCCTCATACCTTTACCGCCGCCGCCTGCGGAAGCTTTAAGCATAACGGGATACCCGACTTCTGAAGCGATCTTTTTTGCTTCATCAATACTTTTAATAATGCCCTCGCTACCGGGAACAACAGGTACGCCGACTTTTCTCATTGTGTCTTTAGCAAAGGACTTATCCCCCATCTTCCTGATCGAATCCGGAGAAGGGCCGATGAACTTAATATTAGAGTCCGCGCATATTTCACTGAAGTCGGCATTTTCCGCAAGGAATCCGTACCCTGGATGAATTGCATCTGCACCTGTAATCATTGCAGCAGAAAGGATGCTCGGAATTTTAAGATAACTATCGGAGCTTTTAGCGGGTCCAATACAGACTGCCTCGTCGGCAAAGACCGCATGTAGCGAATCGCGATCGGCTTCCGAATAGACAGCAACGGTTTTGATACCGAGTTCTTTGCAGGTCCGGATTATTCTAAGTGCTATCTCACCCCGATTGGCGATAAGAATTTTTTTGAACAAAATAACCTCTCAAAAGTTGGATATCACTAGGTTCTTTCAATAAGGAACAAGGGCTGATTATATTCGACCGGAGTGGCATTCTCAACAAGGATCTTAACAATTCTGCCGCTCATGTCGCATTCAATCTCATTCATCAATTTCATAGCCTCAACAATACAGAGGACAGTGCCGGGCGAGACAACGTCGCCAACCTGAACATAAGGATCGGCATCCGGAGCGGGAGCCCTGTAGAAGGTACCTACAATCGGCGATTTAACCTCATGTAAATTCGATTTAGATTCAACCGCAGTTGAAGCGGGGGCAGGTTCAGACGGCTGCGGCAGAGAAGGAGAAACCGGACGGGAATATTCAACAACCGGCTGAAGATTTACATGAGAAGAACCTTTTGAGTTTTTGGAAATTTTTACTTTAAGATCACCTTCCTGAACAGTAAATTCGGTGACTTCGCTTTGCTCAACCATTTTGATGAGCTTTTTAAGTAGGTTTATATCCATGCTCTTCTGAAATTAGTTTTTAACTCGTTCGACGTAGACACCGGTTCTGGTATCCACTTTTAATAAATCTCCTTCATTGACAAAAAGAGGAACACTTATCTGGGCACCGGTTTCGAGCCGTGCCGGTTTTAGAACGTTTGTTGCGGTATCCCCTTTATATCCCGGTTCGGTTTCAACTACTTTTAGATTAACAAACATCGGGATTTCGGCCGAAATAATTTTTTCCGTATCGTCGTAGATAATCTGAATTTCGTCCCCTTCTTTCAGATAGATCTGTCCATCGCCCAGTACTTCAGCGGGAACATTGATCTGGTCGAAAGTTTCATTATCCATAAGGACAAAAAATTCAGCGTCTTTATATAGGTACTGGTATTTTCTTCTTTCAATTTGAATAACGTCGAGGGACTCACCGGAGCGGAAAGTATTATCGAGCACTTTACCGGTTTTCATATTTTTAAGAGTAGTTCTAACGAAAGCGCCTCCCTTACCGGGTTTTACGTGCTGGAACTCAGTGACGAGGAAAGGTTCGTTCTTGAATCTGATTATTAATCCATTTCTTAAATCGGAAGTATCTGCCATTAATTCAAATTCCTATCATATTAATAATAATGTAGACGGCAATAAAACATATACCGGAAAATTACTTTTTAATTAACCATTCAGCTGAATAAGATACCGTTCAATTTCCTGAACAACAGGAGAGGTTTTATATTTTTCTTTAATCTCTTTGAATATAGATTCGGCTTCTGCCTTATTACCAAGTTTAATAAAATTGATTCCCGCTTTAAGAAGATACTCGGCATTGGAAGGATTAGTTTCGGAATTCTGAGCTGCTTTTTTGTAAAGGTTTGCAGCTTCTTTATAATCCTCTTTAGTTTCGTAATAAGCAGCTTCGCCGGCTTGCGCGGTCGATTTGAATATAGTGTTCGATCCGCTGTAGTCGCTGTAGTAATTGTAAGCTTCTTCCCATTTATTAAGGAATGTATATGCATGAGCTAGATAGATTTTAGCAACTTCACCGTTTTCGGTACTACCAAAATCATCAACAATAGTCTTCAGACCGGCAATATTTGAAGAAGGCTGCCCGTCTACGGCTTCCTGATACTGACCCGCTTCGAATACCGGAATAATTTTGGAGAGCTGAGCGGCAGCGGTTAAATTATCATTCGATTTTTTATTCGAGAAAAGAATAACCGCAACAACAACAAGTGCAATGGCACCAAGACCAATTAAAATTTTAGCCTGGTTTTCTACAAAGTAATTATAAGCGCTGTAGTAGGAGGTAACCAGTTTATCCTCTTTCATTTCTTTCTTAGAAATTCTTTTTTTCTTAGTTAACACAATAACCTCTTTTGGATTTTCCTCTAAAATTAGGGGCGAAATTTAGTAAATATTACAGTCCAATTCTAATATGATTTGAAAAAATCCAGGCGTTTCCGTTCAGGTGCATTTCCACCCTGTAAGCGCCTTTTTCCTTTACCTGATATTCCATGTCAAATCCGTCGGTAGTAGAAACTGTCTCCCCGTTTTTAATCAATCTGATAGTAGCGCTCGTATCCGGCAGAATAACTCTTAATTTCAGTTTACCGGAAAGAGGAGGAGCATCCCCCATCTGATAAATTCTGGATCCGTCCTCCGCAAAAAAGCGGAATCCGGTTGCGTCGCCGTGATAGTAATTAGAGAAATAGCATCTGCCGTTTTTTAACGCACTATAGACTTCCTTTTTAGCTCTTAAAAAATCATCGGGATTATCCGAAGGTTCCAATTTGCTATCGACCAGAAGGTGGGTTCTAATCGATTTGAAAAGAACTTTGTAAGGGAAAACCTCAACTTCGAAAAAGCCGAGCAGGTTGATTTTATGAGCGTGCGCGTCCACACCGCCGATACCGACGACTCTTCTAGTCTGATTCAATTGATCCCATACACGTAACGTTTCTGCCGGCGGAGTAATAATTGATCTTAACGGATGAATGAAATAGTTATACTTATTCTGTTCGGTAAGTCCTTCCATCCATTCGGACATATGGTTCCAGATTTCCATGCCGGTGAAATCCTCTGTATCCCATTCAATCCATGGATAAGGGGGATGTTCTTTCATAGAGTTTCTTACTTCATGCGGGTGAGCAAGAAATCCGAGTCCGCCGCTCTCTTTAACAAGCCGGGTATATTCTTTTGCTGGCAGTCGTGTGGAATAAGCTTCATTTACATTGAGAGCAAGGAGGTGGTTCTTATTTTCCTTATCATTTATTTCGCAGCCGACAAGGAGAAGAGTTTTGCCGTGCCATCCTTCGTACCCTTCGTGAAGTGCACGCAGAGTATTATGATCGGTCAAGATGATATAATCGAGGCCGGCTTCGTTAGCAAAGCCGGTAATCTCCTTAATTTCACCAGAACCATCTGAAAAGAGGGAATGGATGTGAATAGCGCCGACTAATTCGTACATTTTACACCGTCGTAAATGGGCGGGATAATATTTCGAATATTAGCGAACAGATATTCAGTTATTTACCTCGAGCGAAGTTGTATATTGAGTTGTCTGCTCTTTTATCATATCAGAAAGTTTTGTCATAAGGATATCAATTCTTTCGTCCTGATTATCGTCAAAATTCTCGAATGCCTCTTCGGATTTAAACAGATAGATTTCCTCAAAATTATTCGGTTTATTTTTCTGTTCATAAACGGAATAGCTTTCCAATCCATCGGCTTTAATGATATTTTTCAACTCTCTTATAACATCAAGGTATTCCTGTCTTCTTTCCGGAAAGACATGGTAACGAATCGAAAAAATTACTCTACTCATTTATCTCCTCAATTAAATTGTAATTTCACCTTTGTACACAATTTTCGCCGGACCGGTTAGTGAAATATTTTTGAATTCATTTCCTAACGGTTCAAACTCCACCTTTAGAAGATCACCGCTTTGCGGGATCAGGTTTACAGGCGGCATAACATTATCATTAAAAAAAGAAATCAGCGCAGATGCTACGGCACCGGTTCCGCAAGAAAGAGTTTCATCTTCAACACCTCTTTCATAACTACGGATCCTTATCAGGTTACCGTCGCGCGCAATAAAATTAACATTAGTACCATCAGGCGCAAAATCTTTAGAAAACCTGATCTCCCTTCCCAACTGAAATACAGGGAAATCCTGAATCGTATAATTATTTGACGCCGGATTTCCGGGATCCCGGAGAACATCAGAAATCTTAATCACTACGTGCGGCGAACCGGTATTAATATAGGACGCGTTTATTAACTGTCCGCCCGCCTTAATTTTAAATCTACTTTTAAAACCAACCGGATTTTTCAGGTAAAACCTGACATTCCCGTCCGGAAAGACCTCTCCTGAATAATCAATTCCATTGGAATTAAAATCAGCGGGCCCTATCGTAGTCCTGCCGGTAATGAAAGCATACTGTAAAGAACATCTGGCACCGTTAGCACAGAGACTTCCTGTTGTGCCGTCCGCATTGTAATAAGTCATACCGAAGCTTTTGCCGGGCGGATCCGAGATAACAATAAGTCCGTCGGCTCCGATACCGTTCCTGCGATCGCAAAACCGGGCAATTAATTGAGAATTTAGGCTAAAATCAGAGTTTAATTTCGAATCGATAAGGATAAAATCGTTCCCTGCGCCGCTCAGTTTTGTGAAGTAAATCTGCCTCATTTCGGTTTCAAATTTAACTTAATATAGTTCTGAAAGCAATGAAAATTATAGATTGGCACGGTTTTTACAAATTAGTAAAGCCTTTAATTTGGCCGATAATATCAAAATTGCGCTTATTTCTTATCAGTTCTGATGTTTTGTAATTTGACTTTTACGAGTGGTTTTGAGCCGGATACTTAACGGGAAAAAAATTCGAGAACCGTGTTAAATTGAATGCGCGTAGAATAAATCTTGGAGTTTGGCTTAATAGCCGGAGAATCAACAAACAATTTTAATCATTATTGATCAGCCAGCAATTGATCGATCCTCGGCAGAATATTTAAAGTTCGGGTAAAAGAGAATTTTCCATTTATTAACGATTAATAGTTCCGGGCGTATAAGGAATATTATTCTGTTTCAGATATTCCTCCAGAGGCTGCAAACCAACTTCTTTTCTCCAGACATTGACCATCGATTCATTTTCGAGTTTATAAAGCTCCATACTTCCGGTTTTTTCATTATAGGAGATATGTGTTCCATACTTTTGAGGTTTATTGTCATTGAATTGGGATCTATCATAAATTGAAGCATATCTTGCCCAGGGGAGTTCGTTCTCTTCGCATATTTTTTTTATTACCGGCAAATATTTTTTCTGAAGTTTGCTATTGGAATGCATAATAACAAGCCAGGCGGTAAATGCAGCCTCTCTACCAACATTTATTATTCTTGGCCAGCCTTTTTTATCAATCCATTCTACAAGTTCTTTCTGGCTTTTTTCCTGGATCATGAATTTCAATTTCCATAATGCTTCAACAACTGAAGATTTGAAACCCAGTTTTCTACCGGCAATTTCAGTCTCAAGAAAATAAGCCTGGTCAAAAGCTCTCAATTTCCAGAGTAATTTTGCGTAATCGATATCTTTAACCGCATTTCTGAATTTAATATTCAGATTTGAGATCAATCTATTTTCAAAATCATTCCATTGTTCACTTTCTCTAGCAGACAGGAAGTCGGGCTCAATCAAAGGTGAAATTGAAGTATCAATATCTACCGCAATATTTAAGTACTTGAAGCAGCTATCAATTTGCTTATTGATAGATAAAAATCGGGCATAGTTATAAATATTAGGCTGATTGCCGGGATTCTGCAGATAGACTTTTCTGCATTCTGCGATGGCTTGAAGAATTTCACCTTCGTTACGCAAGCTATCACTTTTACTCATATTAGCGGCTGCCGCAGTTTGAGAATAAATGACAGCAGCACTATTAAGAATGAAAAAAAATATTCTTATAAAGTTTTTCATATTATTCCTTCGGTTTCAGATCTTCAATAATTTTAGCAGATACCCAGTAGATATCATTATTCCTGTGAAAGAAAAAGTATTTACCATCCGGCGATACATTCGGTATATTCTCTGAGAATGTTTGATTGATAGATTTATCAAATTTTTCAGCTTTCATCCATTTTCCATTTTTATCCTTAAAGCTGATAAATAATTCAGATTTACCCATCCCTTCAGGCTGGGCATCAAATATTAAATAACTTTCATCAGGCGAAATAAACGGATGGGCCCCGCGCAAATAATTTATTTCGTCCGGGAGATATTCCGGTTCCTGGTATTTTCCATCTTTAAATACGGATTTATAAATTCCGAATTTTCTATTAAATCCTGCGGTGAAGTATAAATTATTGTTCATTGATGCAGTTACAAACATAATCCAACCCTTATTAATAGTTTCTGTGAGGTATTTCCCTTCACTCCATCCACTTGGTGTTTTTTCCGAGTACCAGATTTCTCCAACGGAGTTACTGCCAGAAGGCTTTGCCCTATCTGAATTGTAGAATATTTTTTTTCTATCAGGTGAAATGAAGGTTTCGTACTCAATGATATTCTTTGCAAACGATGGTGGCTTGGGAGTTGTCCACTTACCATCTGTGTAAGCAATATACATTATTCGATTCTCGTTACCTTGAATATCCTCTCGGCGGGTAAAGAAAATTTCTTTCCCGTCGGGTGAAAAAGTTATTGCTGCCTCCCATGCACTTGGTGTTGAAATAATACCTGGAGCAAAAATTTCAGGTGTTAACCCTGGCGGTTTCTGTCCCAAATACGGACCGGTGAGTTTTGGAAAATCATTTTCCTGTGCATTAAACAATCCAGTTGAAGCTAGTAACAATCCGGAAAGAATTAGTTTTTTCATTTTAAGATTTCCCATGATATAATTTTTATTCTTTCGGTCTCAATTCTTGAATTATTTTTGATGAGACCCAATAAACCATATGACCTTTACCATTAAAGAAACAGAAAAACAAATATTTGCCATCGGGGGTTATACGAGCTGCCGACATCATAACAATGGGAGATTGAACAGGAGATCCAATTTTTTCAGTTAAGTTTTGTGCTGCAGTCCAGGTTCCATTTGCATTTCTAAAACTGACAAAGAGGTTCATCTGAGGTGGAGCCTTTTCTTTTTCAAGCATTCTAGTGAAAACTAAATATGAATTATCGGGATAAATAAATGGTGAGAATTCAGAAGCACCGGAATTAACTGCTGAAGAAAGTTTTTCAGGTAAAGAGTAATCTCCATTATTGTATTTAGAAAAGAAAATTTCTCCCTTTTTGTCATCGCTCTTGCCACCAAAGTATAGATTATTCTCTGTATCAAAGGAGAATTGCCAATGGAGAGCGGGAATGTTATGACTTAAAAGTTCCGGGTCACTCCATCCTTCACCTTTTCTTTCAACAAAATATATTTTTTCATTTACAGCATTTCCCGATGATCCAATTTCTCCGGAAAGAAAGTAGAGCTTTTTCCCATCATAAGAGTAGAAAGGTTCAGAGTAATTAAAACCCTCCTTTAGATAAAATTCAACGGGCTGTTCCCATCTGCCATTCTGATATTTCATAATATATATTAATTCTTTTCCATTCACCTTGTAATTTGGATTCCAGGCAGCTTCTGAAAAATCAGATGTAAAAACAATATTACCATGAACACCACCGGGGGTGCTTACCAATCCAGATGCAAACAATTCAGGAGCAGCACCAGGTTCTTGCTGGCCTAAATACTTCCCAACTAGTTTAGAGAAATCAATTTGCTGTGCATTATTTACAGTTGCTATAATCAACATTAAGCTAACGATGATTAGTTTTTTCATTGTAAAATTTCCTATGAGATAATTATTATTTAATCGGTCTCAACTCTTCTATGATCTTATTACTCACCCACGAATTATTTCCAAATCCCATGAAAATGTATTCTCCGCTGAATGAATAATTTAGACTCCTTCCAAATTTTTTCTCGATTTCAATACCGTCTGACCAACTGCCATCTTTTTTCTTAAAACTCACAAATGGTTTTCCTTTGTAATAGAGGAGGTACGTACCATCCGGGGAGATATAAGGCGCGCCAATCAACTCACCGGTATTAATATTCTTACCCAGCTTTTCGGGAGGGAGATATTTACCGTTTTTAAACCTGGCGCAAAAAATATCGCGACCGTCCATTGAATAATAGTTCCCCTCTCTATCAAACGAGAAAGTGAAAAACATTTCCGAAGCCGATTCCGGCAAGGGCTGTTCTTTGAAAAGTTTGGGACTGCTCCACCCGTTTTGATTTTTTTCAACATACCAGATTCGTTTTTGATTTTCGGGAGAATTTGATTTATCAACCGGTCTGATAGAGGCAAAAAATAATTTATTGCCGTCATAAGAGAAGACAGGATGATCGTCTCTGTACTCTTTTTCCGAAAAAGGAACTTTTTCAGGATAAGTCCAGACGCCATTTTCCAGTTTTGTCGAAACCAAATACCCAAAAGAATAACCGCCGCCACGTGGATTAATCATCGGATTCCAGAATATTTCGTCACCATCCGGAGAAACGGCTACAGTAGAATGCGGATTATACCGGTGAAAAATAATTCCTGATCCGAATGGTGCAGGTATATTTCCAGGAGGCGCATGTCCAAGGTATTTACCTTCGATAACCGGAAATTCCGGTTCTGAAGTTACCGCATTCAAAGATTTCAAGTAATCGGCTAATTCCGGGTCTTCTCTTTCAACAGCGATATTATATGCCGATTGTCCGAGCATATTTCTGATATTTATACCGGCACCATTTTGAATCAACAATGAAATTATTTCTTTATGTCCCTGTTCAGCGGCCCGATGAATGGGAGCCCATCCATAAATATTCCTATAATTAACATCGAGACCTTTATTGATTAAGAATTCTGTAATTCTTTTGGAGCCTCCACCGGCCGCAGAAAGAATTAACGGTTTTGTATCAGAATTATTAATATCAATCGGGAAACCGAGACTGATCATATTCTCAAATAAATTTTCCAATCCAAACGCTACCGCATTACTGAAAAGCCGCTTCCCTTCATCCTTACCGATTTCCAGGTCGGCTCCTGCCTCAAGAAGAATATTGACTATATCTTCATACGGGCGCCAAGCGGCAAGCTGAATTGGAGACCACCCTGAATTATCCTTCGTATTGATATCGGCACCTAGTTCGATCAAGGTTTTAATTGTTTCAGCATTTCCACCGTCTCTAGAAACGGCGCAGAGGGGTGTTCTGCCCCAGGGATTTTTTAATTCCAGATCTTTCTTGTTGGCTCCATTAGCCAGGAGATAGTTAATTATTTCTTTTTTTCCTGAAGAGGCGGCATAATAGAAAGGAGTTAATCCCATTTTATTTTTAATATCAACTGCCGCCCCGTGCTCGACCAGTAGTTTAATTACGGCGAGGTTTGATTTTTGGGCAGCATAATGTAAAGGAGTTTGCTCATTCGGATCTCTTGCATTAAGAAGATCAGGTTCTTTTTCGATTAATAATTTAACCTTGTTGAGATCGTTGTTCTTAACAGCATCAAATATTTCCTGAGCTTTAATGTTTGTTATTGCAGATAATAAAAAAGCAACAATTACAGCAGAAAATAATTTTTTCATTTTGATCTTTCCTTGGATTTATAAAACCATCTTTTATCACTTAATGCCAATCTTAAATCTATCGCCCGGGTATTCAGCACAAATAAAATTATCCGTTCCGACTTTCTTGCGCTGTAATTGATATTTTATTTTCCGTTCAAGTCCTTCGTGCCCAAAAGCTACGACCGCAAGGGGTTCAAGATTTGCGGCTTCGATGTATGTCTCTCGAATTCCGTGAGCTATTTCGGGACCCAATCCTTCCGGACTTCCAAGAAGCAAAATATCCGGTTGAATTTTTCTCGAAACCAATTCCTTGATAATTTGATTATCCTTTTTAGCAGTTTGATAATTATCGCAAATTCCGGTAAGCCATACTATAGTTAATCCGTCAACTTCAATTATATAACACATATTTCCACCAAAAGAAGAGAGCGAAGTTACGACTGCTCCGTTCACATTTACAGTATTATTTGGTTTAGGGAAGAAAACGTTTTTTATATCCAACACTTCATATTTTCTATCATTGCGCAAGTTAAAAATGAAGGAGATCTCTTTTCCGGCTTTCTGAAAAGAATATAATGGATTTGAGGCTTCAAACGAATATCTTGCTATTTGAGGGTGATAGCTGTGATCGATGCTATAAATCTTTTTATTATACTTGAAAAGATCATCGCTTATATAACCATTTAATATTGATTTATCATCAGCTTCAAATCCAATTTCCGAATAACCTAAAATGAAGAAGGAAGAATTTGTGATTATACCCCACGAACCATTTTGGAGTTTGACAAGCTCCGCACAACCATTTTGGTATTCCATCGAGAACAATTTATCGACAGAAGATGCTGCGGATATTTTATTAGTTTTTCCGCCTTTACTTTGTAATAATTGAACAGTATTCATATTGCCATATTTATAAGCGTAATCAATTGGAGTAAAACCGCTTTCATCTTTTTCATTAACATTCATTCCTTTTTCAATCAACATTGAAACAATTTCAGCATGGCCTTCAATAGCGGCTAAATGAAGCAGTGACCGTTTTTTAAAATTGTCTCTCCAGCTTATATCGGCGCCGTTACTCAATAATAATTCAGCGGATTTTTTATATCCATCTCTTACAGCAATATACAGAGGCGTTCTGTAAAGGAAATCGGGCATGTCAATTTCTGTTCCGGCTTTAATAAGATATTCCATATAGGCGAGATTGTTATTGAACGTTGCAAAATAAAGAGGAGACGTAAGTGCGTTGCATTGAATATTTATAACTGCCCCTTTTTCAATCAAGAATTTAGACATCTCAAAGTTGTTATTAAGAGAAGAATGGATAAGAGGTGTTGCGCCTCCAATTGCCCGTGTATCAATAATTGCTCCATACTTAAGAAGTAGTTCAAATAATTCTGTATCGCTGTTCCAATTTGCATAATGAACCGGAAAGCGCAGATTATTTTCACCGGTATTAACTAACGCTCCTTTCTTTAACAGAATTTCAGCAGCTCTATTGTTTCTCACTAATACTGAGTAGGCAAGCGGAGTTAGTCCCATATTGTTTTTCTGGTTTATAGAGAACGGTTTCGATGCGAGGATATTTTCAATGGCAACAGAGTCATTCATAATAACAGCATCAAAAATATCCTGAGGATGGACCGCCATAGTCATTGCCATTATCAAAGAGCCGATTAATATTATTTTTTTCAATTCTATGTTTCTTTCATTTTTCTTTTAAGTTTTTTGCTTAGTCCGCTCAAGAACCGAAATATTAATTAATAATAATATTTGACTGAAGCGGGAACAATTCCATTTACTTATTGATAATAATTTCATGATTTCTTCATCACAACAAAACATTATAATTGTTATTTATTAATTTGATATCCAGGTACTTCAACTCTAACGTTATGTTTTCAGACTTAAGAATTAATTTCTTCTGGTCTTCCAGAATTTGCGGCAATGTATTAAGACCCTTCAATTCAACTTTAGTTAACCTGTATGAATTGTCGAAAAAGGTTATACATGAGTGATTCATAAATCTAAAACTACCGGAACCATTTTGAGCCGAGAAGATAAGCCGGTGATAAACAGAACCATCAGGCAGAATTACAATTTCAAGAGGCTCAAATATCCTGATGGCGAAAGGGTCTTGATTCGAAATAATGGTAAAAGAATATCCCGGGGAATTCTTGTACCCGTTGATTTCATCATTTGTTTTCTTTCCCCATTCCAAAAGGTCTTTTTCTGCCTTGTTTTTTATCTGCTCTATTTCAGCGGGGGTAAAATTTATTGGGTGCGGTGAAAATTTTGCAATTTCATCACTTAATATTTCTTCAAGAAAGAGATTCTCTTTTTCCTCCAATTTTATTTTCCATTCATCGTTAAGCCTATCAAGTATAAAGGCAATCCACCGACCTTCGACATAACCCAGATCTCTAACACCAGCCGGAGCAATGCCATTGGTGATATTCGATGCATTGAGCGGATCGAGGTCACGGGCTTTTTTCTCAATATAATCTGAGAGCCCTTCAGTCCGCTGCAGTTCTTTCTCATAGATTACATATTGATGACCGAGGATTTCAAGACGTTTTTTTCTATGTTCAAGACCAAGGAGAGCCCAGGCAACCATTTCTGATTCTGAATTAGAGGTTACAGCTCGTTTGAAGGCTTCTTTTTCAATCCGGCGAAGGAATAATGATTCGCTTGACTCCTGCGGATAAAATAAAAGTACACCGTCATTTGCCCGCCAAGTGTTATGCCTTGTCCGCTGGAAAATATGAAACTGTTCATGAATGATAATTCCGGCCAGATCCCTGGCAGAATACTTTTCCTGCGTCCTTCGGGAAAACTGACTAAGCACACTAGTAGCGACCCAAGTTGCACCAAATTTAACAATTGAGTTACCTCTTACCAGGGGATGTTGTCCTTTATAAATAAATACGCCCGGGTTAGTATCAGATTGTAAAAAACCTTCCGGCGGGTTTTCGGCGAAGAAAAGGTATGTATCAGCACTATCATAAATTGCAACGGGAATCTTCTTAATATCAAATCCGGGCCATAACTTTTCTGATGATAACGATGAATGGACTTTGATTACATCAAACACATTTATCGGGATTCCTGAAACTTTGGAATCAGGTAAAAAAGTAAAATAAAAGCACAACAGACATAAACGGCTAAAAATATACTTCATTTGAATCCCCCTTTTTTATTTACCGGATACTACTCTTTCGGTCTAAGCTGATCAATAAATATTGCAGAGACCCATCTATTATCACAGAAAAAATATTTTCCATCCGGAGAAACAATTCCACAATTATAAGCGGGCAATTCAACTTTCTTAGGCTGCAGCCATTCTCCAGTTTTCGATTTGAAGCTTATATAAAGATATGGTCTTTGAAGCACCACTCTGTAAAAAATCAGATACGATTCATCCGGTGCGATGTAAGGCATAGATTCGCCTTCTACGGTATTTATTACAGATCCGAGATTGACAGGTTTTGTGTATTGACCATTCTGAAACCTGGAGTAATAAATATCACTGTTGCCGAAACTTGTCTGATCTGATCCGCTGAAAAACAGCGTACCCGAGTTTGAAACTGAAACCTGCCAATGCAACCCAAGAGCATTGACCTCAGGACCAACCGGATTTGGTTGAGACCATCCTGAAGGAGTTCTTTCAACAAACCAGATATTCTCTTTATTAGAATTGGCCCTTTGAGAATCTACCGGCCTCTTAGAAGTAAAGAATAATTTTTTATTATCAGGAGAAACGAACGGGACATCATCATAAAACATCGCTTCATTTTTTCCACTGAAAGAGACATAATCGGGTTTAGTCCAAAAACCATTTTCAAGTTTAGAGAATAGAATCGAGTAACCATTTCCCCAGTAGAGTTCAGTTCCATCCGGCGATACAGAAACAGTTGAATGGTTCGCATAGACAATTCCAGGTGCAAATTGTTTAAGCTGATTACCGGGCGGAGTCTGGCCAAGATAAGGTCCGGATAGAACAGGAAATTGTTGCGGATCAGAATTTCCCCCAAGTTTAAGAATAAGTGATAATGCCGCTTTATTACCATTTGCTTCAGCAATATTATAAGCAGAGCGTCCATCATTAGTTCTTGCATTGATATCGGCTCCATTCTGTGCCAGATACTCCATCATCTCCAGGGCGTTTGAATTAGAAGCAATGCTGTGGAGTGGTGTTGCACCTGTAATGCTTGCAGAAATATCCAATGGAATATTTTTTGACAGGAGCAGTTTAACAAACTCTAAGGATCCGCTTACAATTGCATTCCGCATAATAGTTTTATTTATTGCCTCATTTGCAAATATCCGATCACCGCATTTATCAAGAATTTTTTTCAGCAAACGAACGTGGCCTTTACTTGCTGTTGAGAAAAGAGTGTATTTTAAATTATCGTCAGTTGTATCCAGATCCGCATTATTGTCCAACAGCAGATTAATCACCCTATCATCACTGTACATTGCGGCATAATTTAAAGGAGTAGCTCCATCTGTCCATGGAGCATTTATATTTGCGCCTCTTCTCACAAAGACCTCAGCGACCTCATAATTACGGGTTGAACGGGTTAAAGCAGCAAGCGGAGTATAGTTTTGTTCATTTCTAATTTCAAGATCGGCGCCTCTATATATTAACAACTCAGCTAATTCTTTCCGGTTACTATATGCCGCTGCATGGAGCGGTGTATTACCTCCCCTCCCTTTAATATTAAGGTTGGCTCCTTTTTCTATCAAAAACTTAGCGACATCATCCTGTTTATTCTCAATTGCCGTATGGAGAGGAGTGCTTTGCATTGTGTTGGTTGCATTTATATCAGCACCCCTTGAAAGCAGAAATTCTGAAATTGGAACTGAACCAATTATTGCCGCACCGTGCAAAGGTGTATTGCCGGTTTTATCTTTTTGATTTACAACTGAAGATTCTTTATCAATAATCTGTTTAACAAGATTCAGATCTTTGTTTTTAACAGCATCGAATATTTCCTGAGCTTTAATGCGTGTTACCGCAGATAATGATAAAGCAATAACCAAGAGAAATAATAATTTTTTCATTTTAATCCCCGCATTTAAAATTGCCCGTTAAAGTGACTGTTCGGTTTTATGAAGAATTTTTTATTAGAGTAATCAAATATCAGGTTAAACCTGCGAAGAAGATTATTGGCTACGACCGCATCGGCTCCTCTTTGTTTGGAACGGACTTCAGCCGGAGCGAAGGCGGCAAAGAGATTCTTTATTTCATACGGGCCTAAAACAACCTTAGATATTTTACCGCGCCTGCCATAAATATCCCCGCTAAGACCCCTCCCCAGATAATATTCCTCCGTTGAAAACGGGAGCGTAAATTTCTGACCGGGTTTCATAAGCAATTCAATTGATTCCGAAGAAGCATAGTCGATATAGCAGTTAAGAGGAACCGGAGTTTCACCTTCAATCGATACTAGAACGTCAATACACGGAATATTCCTTTCATTGAAAGTAACCGGAATTTCAGTCCATGAATTGTCAATTGTTTTACGGCCCGGAGGATATAGAGAAATTGTCATATTATCATAGTCGATCTCCATCAAGTAATGCCCTAATAATGAATATCCGATCACGCCGTCATTCTTAAATCCTTTGTAATGATCACTTGTCAGCACAACAATCCGCTGGTTCTGAAATTCCGTTTTACTTATGATGAAACTCATTGAATCGGAGACAAAAGCCGGCTGAGAATTTCCGGAGCCGGCACCCCCCAGATTTGCCTCCTGAGGATTGATTAATTTAATGGAATCTCTCAATCCCGGATTCATAATTATTAAACCATCCCAGCCCATTCCGCTATCGAGAATAATTCTTAATTCCCTTGAGTCCCCCACTTTTACGGGGAGAATTGTTTTATTGTTGATAAGCTGGAAAGGAATGAGATCTGTTTTCGAATCTGCTGTTCCATTCTGTGCCAGAACAGAGAATGGAGATACGATAATGAAGATGAAAAGAGAAATAATTTTTCCCGGCATTTTTCCCTCAAATCTTTTTCAGTAATTGATAAACGCAATGAGATCATCAACGGATAAAACTTCGCCGTGTCCGGTGATAATCTGCTCTATTCCGGATTTCCTATCCAGCAGCCACTTTTTTACTTTTTCCCACCGTTCAGATTTTTTCACTTTATCAAAATCGAAGTGGGGTCTTCCATAACGCGAGAAGAGATCCCCCGTAAAGAGAAGCTTCAATTCCGGCAGATGTATGATTATGTCACTTTTAGAATGTGCTTCGCCGAAATAGATCAAGCTGAAGGATAAATCGTCCACACTTAAGTTGATTTGATCACTAAAAGTTTTGTGGGGATAAATAATTCCGGAGTGCCGATTGAAATCATCCAGCGCGGATTGATAACGGATCAATTGTTTTTTAGCCTCATCCAGTTCATCTTTATTCAAGCCGGAAGATTTAAGCTGTTTATTGAACTGATCAATAGTCCTTAACAACCCATTCTTTACTTTTTCAGGTTCTTTCCGGTATTCCAGCATTTCGGATTCACAGTTTATGTGGGCAATAATTACAGATTCAGGGAAAGCAGAGTTTCCGCCGGTGTGATCGGGATGAGAATGTGTATTAATCAGGTATACAAAGTTAACGGGTCCGAATTCTTTCCGGATTATTTTCCGGTATTCCTTTGCAAGGGAGGATGATATTCCGGAATCAATTAGAACGATTCCCTTACCGGTTGATACAGCGGTTACCGCATCGTAGCCGAGAGCAACCAGCATTGTTCCGGGATTTAGTCTTTTATAAGTAATAAGCTGGTTTAAGGAGTCAATTCTATTATCTGCGCAGGCAAATGATAGATTGCTGAAGATTAAAAGTAACAAGAGCGGAGCAGCAGAAACTATATGTAGATCAATTCTAAGATCAGGTTTTCTCAATCCTTTCTTCCAAAGAATTGCAAATTTCTAACATATAAGATGCTTTGATGGACCTTTTGTTGCGGTAATTAAAGGAGTATAAATAATTCCATTATTAGATTCTTCGCCGTCCCGATTCTATCGGGACTCCTCAGAATGACAGGCGGTTTGTAATTCTGAATCCCGCAAAGCGGGATGAAGAATCCTCTTTTAAAAGAGAATTAAGAATTGATACTTTTTAGATTCTTCAACCTTTTACCCCGGACTAAATCTCTAAGAATGACGGGTAGTCAATCATCCTGATCAGGACAATGTTAGGTAGCCGCTAAGAAATTATTCGGCAAGTAGTACTAAAAGATTTAATATAGTTTTTTAAAGTAAATAATGGGACTGTAGAAAATTGACGCCATGATTCTTAAAAGACCGATAAACGTCTGAAGAAAACTTTGCTTGTTGAATAGAAATGTAAAACCGACCAGGACAAGAATTGCATCTAATAACGTCCAGGTTAGACTGATCCCGAAAAAGTTCAGATACTCTGCCATAAGCACTGCGTTTTAGTAAGCTGTGTAGCAACAGGAAATACTATAATATATTTTTAAATCCCTTTCGGTTTTAAAATGACCCGGGAATTTCAGGAACATTACCTGATCAAAATCATCTTTCTAGTTTGTTGAAATAATTTCTCACCGTTTGTAGGCACCGCTTTAATTTGATAGAAATAAATTCCCGAAGAAAAATTATCTGCATTCCAGAAAATTGAATAATAACCGGGAGGTTTAATTTCATCAATAAGCTCTGCAGTTTTTTCTCCTAATAAATTGTAAATTGTTATCACAATCCTACTTTCTGCAGGCAGCTCAAACTTTAATGTTGTAGAGGGATTAAATGGATTGGGATAATTCTGAAATAAGCAATACTCCAGAGGAATATTTTTATTCTCAACTCCAACGAGCAAGATCGATTCTTCCTTACAATAGTCCGATTCAACTGAAAGCCGGTATGCTTTTATCCGGTATGTATAACTGTTCCCCTGCTCAACATTATTATCATAATAGATTAAAGTCGCCGCATTAACACTTCCTGCTATTATCTGGAAGCTCGATGAATTCCCGGTTTTTCTTTCAATAATAAATCCTTCGCAATTAGACGAGTTATTTAACCAGGTCAATTTTAATTCCCTTATTCCGGATCTTTGAAGCAATAAATTTGATGGGGCATTTAGGTCAGTTGTAAAATTCCATATGCTGCTCCAAATTCCGTATCCTGCTCTGCTCCATCCTCTTACTCGCCAGAAATATTTTGTTCCTTCGGAAAATAATCCGTTGTAAACCGATTTAGTTAAGGATGAATCATTTATTATTAGGCTACTAAATGAAATATCAGTCGAAACCTGTAAATGATATGTTGAATTTATCTGCAATCCCCAGCTCAATTCAATTCCGGTTTTATTTTTGGTTGAATTATTCTTAGGATAGCTGAGCGTAACAATCTGCGGGATTACATCTTTAATTAAAACACTTCGCAATGGCGACCAGTTGCTTTCACCGTTACTGTTAATTGATTTTACCCGCCAGAATAATCTTTCTCCCGAAGGCAGATTTTTTATTTTTATTCCGATTATGGGAATCTCTGTAGTATCTAAAACAACCTGTGAAAAATCCTCACTTCTCGATATCTGCAACCTGTAATAAACTGCACCAGGACAAATATTCCAGGTGAATAATAGATTATTCTCTTGTCCGGCAGCATTATCAATCGGTAAATTTAAATTCGGTTGACCAGGTTTACCCAATAAAAAATTGTTCGGTATGAATAATTCCGCGTATTGAACTGTTGAGCTATTTCTGTCGGTATATCCCGAAGCTACAAGCACATTTCCATTTGGAAGAGTCACAGCTTGAGGAAAAGCCCTCTGTTCCGAAAGTGATGAACTTATTGTGAATGTATTAGCAGCCGGATCGAATATTTCATTTATATTGGTCGGATTTCCATTTCCCCTGTCGCCGCCAATTATCATTATACCACCGCTTGGTAATAAAACTGATTCATGACCGTATCTTCCTGTATTAATGTCGCCCGTCCTAGTAAACGTATTAGTCTCCGGATCATAGATTTCTGCTATTCGTGTCAGTGTATTACCATAATAACCGCCGGTAATAAGCACTTTCCCATTCGGTAATAGACTGGAAGTATGACTGCTCCTTTTCGAATTCATTTTTCCTGCACTTCTGAATTCCTTTTTCTCCGGATTATAGATTTCTGCATCATCAAGCCAGACAGTCCTAGTTAACCAGTAGCTTCCATTGAAATACCACGTATCAATTTGTCCACCTGTAATTAATACTTCACCATTAGGAAGTAATACGGAAGAAAAACCCGAACCACCAGTTATAAAATCGCCGGTTAATTCCAGACTGTTATTCGCAGTTGAATAAATATAATTATTTACCAATCTTAGTGAATCATCTGTAGGATTTCCTGAAACGAAATATGACTTTGAACCGAGGATAAGTACATCTCCGTCCGGCAATAACAATGCATCGGAACCGATATTAAGATTTCTGCTGTTTGGCTGCGGTAATTCCTCAAATGTTCTCTTAACAGGATCATAAAGTTCTTCTTTTCTTTGTCCCCCGATTAAATAAACCTTTCCATTAAATAGTTTTGTTGCTTGAGTACCATGAGTAGTGATCATCTGTCCGGCTAAAGATGAAAATGTATTTGTCTCCTGGTTGAATAACTCACCAGTATATGTATACTGGGATGTCATATTGGGCGGACTCCCCTTCATCTCAACTCCGCCGGAAAGTAATACTTCAAAATTATTAAGAACCGTTAGACCAAAATTCTGTCTGTTAATTGTCATATTACTTATTTTGGAGAATGTACCGGCACTTATTAAAGTTCCGCTCGAGGAGTAGTTGTAAGTAAATGGTCCTGATGAATTTTCTGATCCGTTATTATGATATACTACAAAAGTTAATGACGAATAATCCTCGCCGAAATCCGGAAAGCTGACCGGCCCGTTCAAGGCAACATCGTTAACCTCCTTACCCGCTTTTCCTTTTTTTATTACTTTAATTCTAATCGAAGGATTTGCCGTATTTGAAAAAGTAATATTAAAATTGTTTGCCTGAGTATAAGTAATATATTGCGCTGCTAATTTGTAAACTGAGCCCGCAGCAGTCTGGATATTTGGATCAAATTGGATTATAGAAGAACTTACATTAGAAAAACTGTTATCGCTGTTATAACCCCAGCGTGAATTTATACTCCTGTCATTAAGATAATTTGCAATGTACCAGTCCTCAACAATATCATTAAACCGTCTGTTTGTCGCGATAGCCGGTAGCGCATATTGATCAAAAGCATCAATCCCGGTAACCGGTGCCTGTACAAAGTGTTTGAATAGCGATATACCGAATTGTTCTTTTAAGTAAAGAAAAAATCTCGCAGCTCTGGAGTAATCGAATAAAACATCATTCAGATTATTATTCGGATTCCATAAAAGAAGTGAACGGTTTGAATTGAGATTGAATAATGAATTCTGTTCATAAACAGGATATCCATTAATAACCTCTGCAGCAAGCGATGAACCTTCATTAAAAAATGTCTGCTGCCTACCCTGATTTATTATTCCATGGTAATTAAACATTATCATGTGCTGGAATTCATGCGCCATAGTGCTGCAGATAGTTCTGAAGCTGTTCTGATTGGTTAAAATTGCCGGGTCGCAATCCATATAATACATTTCACAATTATTGCTTGTGGAATAATTAAATTGATTTGCCGAATCATAGTAACCTGCTATATAAGCATTACCCGGTGAATAGTTATCTCTTATATCCAGAATACAAATTATTATCTTAGGATCATTATCTACATCCGGCGGACTGCCGAATGCTTCAACATTGGTCTGATAAATTCCTTTGTTGCTATTTGCCGGTGTTGATTTTTCAAACGTTGCAATTATATTTTCGATTGATGCCTGATCAACCCTTATACCCCATACCGCATCTTCTACAAATACATAACAATAATTTCCAATTCCCCGGCAAGTTGTTTCTACCTGGTAATATTGCCCGGTCGATAAATCCGCGGTCCACAGGTTTTTTTTATCTCCCATCCTAAAATTCCATCCTCCCGCTTTTTTTAATGAATTTACTCCGGGGGGAGGACTTTCAACATTTATATTATTTTTTTTGTGAAGCTGATCTATGTAAATACTTGGATCAATCGCTCTTTGCTGCTGGGCTTCAATCGTTATGCTTATAATTAAATAGAAAGGAATGAGAATAGCTTTAATACGATTCTGCATTAGTAAAGCTTATTATTTGTCGGCAGTTTTGTTTAACTATACTATACGGCAAACAAATTAAAAATATTAAATAAGAAAGTAAATAATATTGATATTAAATTAATTGAGGAATAATATCTGTTCACTTGCAATCAGTTACATAATTGCATCAGAATGACAGGCGGTTTGTCATTCCGGACCCCGCCTTGCGGGGTTCCGGAATCTTGAATGTAACAGCAGCCTTGAAGGTGGTTAGTCTATCTGCCTAACTCCTTTAGTGCTTTAATAGAGCTATCGAAAGAGGGATCCTTCTTAAGAGCCTGTTGATAATATTCAACTGCTTTCTGCCTGTCGCCCATCTCCAAATAAATTTCGCCGAGACAATCAAATGAATTTGGATTGTAAGGATATTCCTCTGCGTTCAATTTGAATATTATTAACGCATCTTCATTTCTACCAAGTTTTTTCAGATCATATCCAATAGATGTTAAAGAGTTTGCGCTTATAAAGTATTCATTATATTTATTCCCGTCGCGCAATTTTTTATAGGCTGCAATAACAGAATCGACACTGCCATAATTTTTCCAGACATCCCTTAATACCGTTACAATAGATTTTTTCTTAACATCCAGCAGCCGTGCCAACTCATTTTTATCAAGCCAGACGCCCGCAGTCATAACTCCCAGCGGATTACGGATGTTATCGATATTTTCGAGCGGATTATTTTGAAGCAGAATAAGATCCGCTCTTTTACCCGCTTCAACAGTTCCAAACTCATCCCTGCCGGTCATCCTTTCAATTACTTTGGAAGCATCTTTTGTAGATGCAGATAATGCTTCAAAAGGGGTATAACCGGATTCTACAATGAGTTTTAATTCATCGAGTAATGAAAAGCCGGGAACAATACCCATAAAGAAGGGACCGGCATCTGTACCCGCAACAATTTTTATTCCGTTTCTTTTAATCTCTCCGATAGAATATTTGACAAGATCATAAAACATTTGCGCGGCCCATTCTTTCCCTCTGAAAAATGAGTTTTTCTCTCTTCCATTTTTCAAATCATCCCAAAATTTAATTGGGATATACTTGCTGTCCGGCCGTGATTCAATTTTTTGAAGATTGGTATATTGAAGAGCGACAGATTCATCGCAGACAAGTGTTGTAGTTATAGTAACATCCTTTCCTTTGAATTTGGCAATTTCATTACCGAGCATATTCTTTATCTTATCAAGCTCTCTTCCCGATTTATCATTATACGCAGGTTCTAACAACGCGAACATTGCCTTAACCATTTCGGAGCCCCGTTCATTCTTAGGAATGCTATCGTAACGATTGTTATTCACCAGCGCTAGAGGAAGTACCTCCACATGCGATAACTCATTCAAACCAGATGAAATAACATCGTCAATGCTAACAGGCAGCGCAATATGTCCAAGTGTATATATACCCATTTCTCTTGCTTTTTTAATTACATCAAAAAAATCTTTTAGCGATAAAAAGCTATTTACCTTTAAGCAATTATATCCGTTAGATTTTATTAGAGGTATGGTTTCAAAAATATTTGATTCAAAACCCCAAATTGTCCAGGCATTATAAATAGCAGGACCTATTCTTTTTTTCGAATTAAATTCTTCAGACCATTTTTTGATACTGCTTACGGTAGAACCCTGAGTAAGATCCCTGACAGTTGTTACTCCATTTGCCAGATAAAGATTTGCATCAGAGCTTTCCCATTCACTTGCCCCAAAATGAATGTGCATATCTGCCAAACCAGGTAATAAATACTTTCCGGTTCCATCAATAATAACTGAACCTTCCGGAATGGAGATTTCTTTGCTGCCGCCAATCTTATAAATTTTATTTCCGTTAACCAGAACAGTTTGGTTAGCAATTACTTTCTCAGAAGTCATTGTAATGAGGTTGACATTTCTAAAAGCAATTATTCCCTCTTTGTTCTGAGAAAGAACAGTGATTTGAAATGCAACAAATGCAAACACCATTAAAATTGATTTAATTAACTTCATTTTTTCCCCGCTTTTTTTAATCTATCTAATAGAAATACCGAATAACATTGGGCATATCTTTAATACCGCTTTGCAAAAAAATTTCTTCTTGTCTTCAGTCTTTCACGCATCGTATTGGAATTGCATCATTTGGGTGGAGATCACCCCTATTTGCAGAGGCGAGATCGAACTTAAAAACTCTGCAGTAAACCGAAAAAGAACCGGGCGAGGTTGAAGTTCTCATAAAGACCCACTCGCCAAGTTTTCTGAATTCACCTGTGAAATCGAACCAGCCGGAGGGAAGAATAGAAAGTTTACTTTCGTTAGTAGCGCCGGTATTCGGATCTTTCCAATGAGCTGTACCGCTCTCTTTGAGTTTTCCTCCTGCGGCGGAATTTCCCCCAAGATTATCAATTAATACCTGCCATTCGGCATCGCTGGGGATATGCCATCCGGATGGCGCAGCGCCCTGAACCCGGCTTGGATTAGTATTTGAACTTGACGCACTCCTCATAGCTGCGGCCCAGGCATATAATCTTCCATAAACCGGAACGTTGGCTGTGTCATTATTATAGGCGAACCACTCAATAGGTGAACCGTCGCTATAATGTTTACTCTTCAGATTTTCAGCCATCCATACTTGATTCCCGATTTTAACTGTTTTATAAACATTTCCGTCGTAATCCGTAACCTGCTGACTTTCTTCAATAATAAGGGGCTGCGGTGCAGCCGGAGACACCTCTTTCTTCTGACAATAGAGACTTAGAAACGCAAACACAATAACTGCAATGGATAGATAAGTTCTGCGCATAATGATTCCTCCATTCTGGGTGAATAAAAATTTTTATTGTTCCGGGTTATTTGACGAAGGGAAAAAAATTAATGTTGCTTCATTTCATATAGGAAAAAAGTCCTAATTTTACAGAGCTGGTTATCAGATGCATGTTTTTAGAATAAAAATGCGGTAAATAAAAGGAAGGGGAAATTAACCCCGCTTTTGAATTAAAGATAACTATTGAAACCGGACGGATTGATGTGGATCATTTAACAGTAATTGCATTGGTAATTTGCGTTGCAGCCGGGTCAGCAGCAATTATACATTCAGTTTCCGCCTACAGGACCTACCCCCTGCCGGAATTAAAAGGATTCATCCTCTTTATTATTCTCTACAATTCCGCAATGCTTTTGAGTTTTATATCTCAATACATATTAAAAAATGTAAGCTCTTTAGCCGACTGGAATACTTATTTGGCTGTAATAGTGCTTATGGGTCTTGCCGGATACACAATCTATTTTACGGAATTATTTTTAATAACAGATGTAATACACCGGCTGATTAAAAAAGAGGTCAATAAATTTATTAAATACTCATTCGGGTTAATTGTAATCCTCTGGATTCTTTTCTACTCAGCCGGCACTTATTCTTTTTTTGAGAACGGGAATAAGAGATTTCTTCTTGATTTGTTTTCGGCGACAAATAAAACAGTTACGGTAATATTTCTTTGTTTATCAATTTATCTTCTTGCGGAATCGAAAAGACAGGTTGACGGGAAAAGCAATCCGGTCTTCAAATTCGGCATTCTCTTTTTCTCTTTTGCATTTATTGATACAATAACAATCTTTCTTCCGGGGGAGGGAGGACATTTAATATCTGTACTGAACGGATTCTACCTGAATCTGGTTTTTCTAGTCTGCCTTAAGCGGTTCCTGATCCTTTATTCCGGCGATAAAAGTAATACGGGAATAATTACAAGGTCATCCGAGGAGATTTTTAATAGATATAATATATCTCTAAGAGAGAAAGAAGTAATTGAGATGATAATAAACGGGAAGAGCAATAAGGAGATTGAAGAACAATTATTTATTTCCGGGCATACGGTAAAAAACCATATCTATAATATTTTCCAGAAGACCGGTGTAAAGAGCAGATCGCAGCTTATAAGGTTATTTATTAATGAGGGTTCAATTAAATAGAGTTTTGCGGTAGGGCTGGGAATATTATACGGCAATAATGATGTTTCGTTCCGCCGCGCAACTAAATCCTTCACCTTATAAAACTTTATTATTACTATTTATTTTTGTTGTTAGATTCCAATAAAATTCCTCTCACTCTCCACCGCCATTCGCCGCTTTGTTCAGAACTGTTTATTGATACTCTAAAGGAATCAGATGTAACATCAAATACCTTCGGTTTCTCTCTCACAGCACTACCTTTCTTAGAGAGAATAGAAACATTAGGGGCCTCTTGAAACGGAGGAAGTGTAACAGTAGCGCCCCAGCCTACAGTATCAACTTTAACATAACCCTCAACAATATCCATTGAATTCCCGGATTTATCTATGTATGAACCGGAAAAGTCTAAATTTTCATTCAACTTTTTGGCCATTGGATTATTAGGGCGGAAATAGAAATAGACCCAGAAAAGAATTGTTAAGAGAGCCCATATTAATAAACTAACCATTAACCAGTTTTTACTTTCCGGGCTGCTAAATTGATAGATGGAAAAAAGAAATGATAATATTGAACCAATATTCCCGCTTATAAAGAAGAGTTTCATTTGGCCCTCTTGAGAATATTTTATTTTTAGAAAGGCACATCATTAATTAAAAGTCAAAAAGTACTTAACTTTCATAAAGGCCGTCCTCTAAAACCTATTACTTCTTCAAACTTATTAATCTTACCCATTTACCTTTTGCGTCTTTATATTTCCAAAAATGCCAACCACTAATTGTTTTTCTTCTGGTTACTATTTTTGCTGCCATAGTTGGAGATTCGTAAACTCGGTTTTTATGACTGATTTTTCCATCTTTGCGGAGAGTGGCAAAATAAGTTACATCTTTATACCTAGCTTTTAATTTGATACGCTTTGTGAATACACCGGCTAGAGATCTATTACCCCCGGCTTTCTTTGCAACGGTCTTCTGCCATTTTTGTTCAACAAGACCCCCGATTAAACCAGCTCTTCTATTTGCATCAAAAGCGATCATTTTTGAATTAAGTTCGGATCTCAATCCAATTGATTTTATGAACTTGCCTTTTAATCTATTACCCGGTGGATTTGTTACGCGAATAAGCAAGGATTCCAATTCTTTGATGTGCGAGGATTTTATAGTTAAGTAAACACTAAAGCGGTCCCAGCGGTTATGGTGGCGATCTTTTAGATGGTTTTTCAATCTGCCCATAAGATTATTTGCAAGACCAACATAATAGAGTTTATCTTTTCTGTATAGTGCATAGACTCCCCACTTCCCTTTTATCATAGTTCGTATAATACCTGGGTATTCTTCTAAAACTTTCCAGGAAATGTTTTCTAAATGCTGTAAAACTAATTTTTGTTGGTTTTTCATGGTTTAATCCTATTCGTAGATGTCTAAATAAACGTCTAAAAAACGTCTAAAAAACGTCTAAGAATGTCTAAAAACGTCTATTTCAATTTCCAGTTTGAACCATCAAGAGAAATTTGACCTGAAAGCCTTAATGATTGCAACAAATTCTTCACTTTGTCCTTTTTTTGTTGATAAGTCAAAACATCAGAAAGTTTATCAAGTAAAAGATCCTCAAAATCTTTTCTTTTTCCCTTTTTGAATTTTCCAAGATAAGCAATTATCATTTTTCGATAATGCTCGTCATCGAAAGCTTTATGCTTTATATATGAGACTTTTTCTTCTGATGATGATGCAAGGAAGGAGGAAATAAAATAGTTTGGTTTACGACCTTCAACTAGTCCATCTCTTTTTAATTGAGTTAATGCATCTTCTGTAATAGGATATTTTTTTTGTAGTCTGTCTAATAATATAATTTTTTCCAGGCTGAGATCGTTTCTTTGCATAAGTAGCTTGGAATAATTTTCCTCAATTACGTGTCCATAAACAGTGAGCTTAACTGCGTCTGGATTCGATAAATCATAATCAGGTAAAGGAAAAAATCTTTTGCGCTGTTCCAAATACATGGTGTAAATACCATAACCTAAAGTGTCAATCATGTTTAGATTTACCATAGCATGAGAAAGCCAAGGATTTCGATATTTAGCTGGAGTTTTATCTCCGCTCGTATAATCCTCCGGTCTACCCTCAAAAAAATTACCCCCATTTTTAAATACGAGCCGATCAATTTTTTCGGTTACAATTATTCTCTGATTTAATGAATAGTCCTGATGAGCGATACAATTATGAAGTGCTTCTAATATTACTCTTGTTTCATATTTATTAACTTCAGTTGCTAATAGCTCATTATCAGGGAAAAACTTGTATTTAATATTCCTAATTCTATTTAGTACTTGAGTAGTGGAAATCAAAAATGGAATCTCAAAATGTTGATATGCCTTTTCTTCTGTCTCCAGCCTCCAGGTAATTTGTGTAAGTGCTGGCAACAAATAATGCGAACTTTCTGGTTTACCAAGAAGCAACAGTGCGGTTCTAGTAATTTTACTATCAATTGTGAGTTTAGCTTTATTCAAAAATGTTGTATTATCCCACGAAATTATTTCTCGTTCTAAAGTGGTGTTTTTATGTTTCTCAATAAATTTTTGCCTTGCTAATTTAAGAGCAACATAATCAAGATCGTCAATAGTTGCTCTATCAATTATTTTAGAAGACCAATCCTCCCCTGAATTATATATTTGTTTTAGTAACTGAGTATGATTTCTTAAATCAGTTTTATTGTTGCCAATTCGTATATAAGGTATGTTCTTAAAGTTTGTCGGCTCTCCAACAGCGGCTGGTATTCTTATAATTACGAAATGCCTTTTATCATAGTCTAATTCAAACGCCTCAAAGTTTAATTTTGGCCTTAATAAATTTTTAAGCCATAGTTCTAAGTTTTGATTGCCTTGTTTAGCCTTAGAAAAATAATAATTTGTCCCAATCCATTTTTGAGTCTCATTTTCAATACCCCATATTAGAAAGCCAAATGATTTACCAGCTATCGTCGCACTGTTAGATATTCCGGAAATGTATTCTCCAATTTCATCGTTCGAAATGCTGCCTTTATTTTTCTTGAACTCAAGCCAGGTTAATTCTTCAGGATATGCAGTGAGCTCTTTTAACAATAATATGAGTTCTTCATCGGTCATATTTTGCCTAATTATTAAAAATACTATTCACCACCGCACCAACCAACCTCTCTGCTTCTGCTTCCTTTTTAGTTAGTTTTTCTTCGAGGGCGTTACACAAACTCATTAATTCATTTACTTTTTCTACGATTCGTTTTTGTTCTTTCAATGATGTAATTGGTATCAGAGCCATTCTTGCTTTATCAGTGCCTAATCTTGGCAAATTCATTCCGTGGGTTGAGTTTGTTGCATACTCAACAAAGTAGGATGATTTTAATACAAGTCTTAAATAGTAAGGATCAATATCACTATACCCTCGAATTGGTATCATCTCAGTAGTGCAAACACCATCTTCATCAGCTACAATTACTTTATCAAGATATGGTCTTAGTTTGGCATAAATTACATCGCCTTTTTGAAAATAATTTTTTGTGCTCTTAAACTTTTTATCACTGAATCTCACCTTTTGTAAAATTCTTGACGTGATTTTCTCAATGTCCTCAAGTTCTAACACCCAAGTTTTATCATTTAATTCATAACCTTCAGCTTTCAAACTAATGCCATAATTAGTTGCTTCACCAAGCCTTACCCACTCCCATCCTTTCGACAAATCAAATGGTTTTTCCTCATCTTTAATTGGAGGAAGTTCTTTCTGTTTTTTGATTTTGCCTTCAGCAATGAGTTTTTCTTTTTCTTTTTTTATCTTCTTTAATAATTCTGAGGCGGATTCATCGTTTGGATCTTGTTTAACTAACTTACCTTGAACTGCAAGCTGGAGTATTGCCTGCTTTAGTTTTTCTACATTCTCAGGGACTGAGTAAAGTGTGCTGAAGTTTTCTTCTATTCGTTTCCAGTTTGTTTTAAGTTCTTTATCATCTTTGGAAGTTAGTAGTTTTTCGAGTGAGGCATTGTTTAGTTTTATTCTTTTCTGGTTTCTGCGTTCTCTTTTTTCTTCAAGCTCAGCCAGCAGAGTCATTAAGCTATTTACTTTTTCTACTATGCGTTTTTGTTCGTTGAGTGGTGGAAGTGAAAAGATTATTTTCTTAACATAATCCTGACTGATATTCGGTTGTGCTCCTCCAAAACATTCAGCAATAATTTTAGAGCGATTGGCTTTTAGAAAATAAAACAGATATGTATTTAGGACATAAGAAGTTCTATAAAAATTACAAACTGCTTGGTTAGTAGTGGTGTCAATTCCCAGTATACCAACCTTTCCAGCAGTTGCTCCATATAGAGCAATAACTACACTTCCTTTTTCAAATAACTTAGCTGATGAATTTTTTAATCCTTCCTCAGTAATGAACTCTTCTGTCTTTGATATATTCATATTATCTTCAAGTTCGCCAGACTTTAACCAGGGAATATCTCCATTCCAGTATGAAAAATTACCTCGACTTGGAGTTCCTCCACTTGTTGTAAAGAAAATATTACCAATTCTCTCAAACAACCATCCTTTAGGTAATTTGAAGGGATATTCTTCTATATCAATTGAAGAAAGACCATTTTGCTTTTTAATCTTACCTTCAGCAATGAGTTTTTCTTTTTCTTTCCTTATCTTCTTTAATAATTCTGAGGCAGGTTCATCGCTTGGATCTTGCCTAACAAGTTTTCCTTGAACTGCAAGTTGTAAAATCAATTCACGGGCTTTTTCAATTCCGTTTGGTGCATCAATCAGTTTTTCAAGATTTTCAAAAAGTAAATTCATATCAGGATAATGCTTCCTTAAGTTCGTTCTTTAACTTCTCTCTTAATTCAGCTATCTCATTTTCAACAGCATTATACTTCTGCAAAATCTCTTCCGGATCGCCGTGATCTTCTTCAACTGTATTCGGATTTTTTATATCAAGGTTATAGTTGTTTGCAATTATATCCTCAGCACTAACCTTCCAGGCAAACTGGTTTTCTTCTCTTTTCTTTCTTCCTGCTTTGGTATCCTTACCCCACCATTTTTTAACAACATCAAACTCTCTTATGTGTATCGGTTTGGTTTTGTTATAGCTTTTTACTCCGGGAGGATACTGCATTTCATAATACCAGACTTCTTCGGTGGGTTCTCCTTTAGTAAAAAACAAAAGATTTGTTCTTATACCTGTATAGGGATTAAACACGCCATTCGGCAAACGCACAATTGTATGAAGATTACATTTTTCAAAGAGACGTTCTTTAATTCTTGTTTTTGCACCTTCACCAAAAAGAAAACCATCGGGCAATACTAATGCTGCTCTTCCATTTTCTTTTAACAACTGGGTGATAAGCAATAGAAATAAATCCGCTGTTTCTCTTGTCCTGTAATTTGCAGGAAAGTTATTTTCAATTCCCGGCTCCTCAGTTCCTCCAAAAGGAGGGTTTGTCAGAACAATATCAACTCTATCCGCATCGGTGTAATCTCTTAAAGGACGTGTAAGAGAATTTCCGTGAGTGATTGCAGGAACTTCAATATCGTGCAGAATGAGATTTGTAACTCCCAGCAAGTGAGGGAGTGGTTTTTTCTCAACTCCTCTTATTGAGTTTTGAATTGTCTGCCAGTCTTCAGGAGTTTTCATTTGCTTACGCATATTCTCAAGAGCAGAAGTTAAGAATCCGCCTGTTCCGCAGGCAGGATCAAACACAACTTCGCCAAGCTGCGGATTTATCATATCAGCCATAAACTGAGTTACAGCACGAGGAGTGTAATATTCGCCTGCGTTACCCGCACTTTGCAAATCTTTTAATATCTGCTCGTATATCTCATTAAAGATGTGCCGTTCTTTAAGATTATTAAAATCAACCTGGTTTATTTTGTTTACAACCTGCCTTATCAGCGTTCCGGATTTCATATAGTTGTATGAATCCTCAAACAATGCCTTAACCATAAAACCTTTTGGGTCAGAATCGGGAGTAACTTTAAGATCCTTTAGTGATTTGAATAACTTGTTATTGATAAACTCAAGAAGCTCATCGCCTGTGATACCTTCTTCATCAGCAGCCCAATTTCTCCAACGAAGTTTATTTGGGATTGGTGATTCATAGTTTTCATCAGCTAATTCATATTCCTTTTCTTTATCATCAAATATTTTAAGGAAGATCATCCAGGCAAGCTGAGAGATACGCTGTGCATCCCCATCAACACCGGCATCCTGCCGCATAATATCCTGGATCGATTTAACGAGTGTGGTTAGGTTAGACATAGGTTATGTTTCTATATTTTGAATAATTTTCTTTGTTTTTCCAGAATTCATAGCAAGCTTTCATTTGCTTTATAGCGAAGTCGCCATCTCGCAAATATTTCCACGGACCAAAGCCTAATTCCTCACCTAACTTATAGAATCCATCCCCTTCATACAGCGAGCCCTTACTTAAAACTATGGCGCTAATCAATGGTCTTCCATTTTCGTGTTCATAAATCGAAACTTCACCAAGTATTCTTCCTATCTCGGCTCTGTCCCACTCTGATGCTTGCATATCAAGCCCTAATCCGCAGGCATCTGAAAGCTGCTGATAATAAATTATCTTCTCTTTGGCAGCTAAATCAATTAGATATTCTCTTACACGGTAATTCATTTATAATCAATACTCAAGTTGGAAATTGATTCAATGATCTCAACTATTGGTAAATCTGGTTTTCAAGTTCTTTAATTGCATAAAGATAATTTTCTTTACCGCCAAACTCATTTATAATCTGCAAAGGCAAAGCGATCTGTGAGATTGGGGGAAGTTTCAAAAAGTCAACAATTCTGCTGTTGTCCCTGGCGTCATCAACAACGGTTATTCCTTCTTCAGAGTATTTTTCAAGAATGGCTTCCAGGACCTTTCTTGCCTGCTCGCCATATTTTGAAAAATAATTCCGCTTTTTAACATTGTTAGCTCTTTCTTTTCTGGATAATGGAGGCGCGCTGAATGCGACATGACAAATCAAATCGAACTCATCCATCTCCCTTCCTACTTGCTCTCTCAAATGTTCAATGAAAACACCCTGTTCAACTAATTCAGCAATTAATACTTCCTTACGGTCAGCTTTCGTCCAGATATTTAAGAATTCATCGAGGGATCTGAATTTTTTTCTTAAAATGTCTCCGCTGAAATCCTTTAATGAGAGAGTGACTAAACCTTTCTCCTTATCGTAATATTGAACTCTTTCGCCAACAATGCTAACCGGAACATCATTAACATAATACTTGGTAGTTCTAATCCTTGGCGGAGTTTCACCGCCCGGGATTATAATTCCGGAACCACCACCGGGCGTTGTTCCATCGGACGGAGTAATCGGCTCCTCAGGCTTTGGTTCATAAATCTGGACTGGTTCGCCATCGAATTTTGGGTCATAAAATAATCTGGTAGCGTCCCTAAAATCGATTATGGTGAAATAGAATTTGTCAAAATCCTCTCTTACTCGTGTCCCCCTCCCGATGATCTGTTTGAACTCGGTTAAGGAGTTTATTCTTTTATCAAGCACAATTAGTTTGCAGGTCTGCGCATCAACGCCGGTACTCATTAGTTTGGATGTTGTCGCAATTACAGGGTACTTTTCGGCAGGGTCTATGAAATTATCCAGTTCGGCTTTGCCAATCTGGTCGTCCCCGGTAATTTTCATAACATATTTTGAGTTTTCTATTACAAGATCAGGATTCTCCTTAACAAGTGCGTGCCTCATTCTATCAGCGTGATCTATATCCTCGCAGAACACAATCGTTTTATTGAACCTGTCGGTTGCTTTAAGATATTCCGTTATACGCATTGCAACTAGTTCGGTTCGGGGATCAATAACAAGATTTCTGTCATAATCTTTTAGATTAAATAGTCTCTGTTCTATTTCCTTGCCGTACTTATCCAATTTACCTTCAGGCGGTTTCCATCCTGAAAGATCTTTATCAATATATGTCCTGATTACTTTATAAGGTGCTAGGAATCCGTCCTCTATTCCCTGCTTTAGTGAATAAATATAAACCGGCTTTCCAAAGTAATCTATGTTAGAGACGTATTTGGTTTCTTTAGGAGTTGCCGTCATACCGATATGAGTTGCGCTCTCAAAATAATCTAATACTTCTCTCCATTGTGAATCTTCGGCGGCGCTCCCGCGATGGCATTCGTCAACTACAATTAAATCGAAAAAATCTTTTGAGAACTGGCGGTAAATGTTTTTCCATTCTTCTGTGCCTGTTACAGCCTGATAAAGAGCTAAGTAGATTTCATAAGATTTGTCGATAGATCTGTTAGTTATCTTCTTCATCTTATCGCCGAATGACTTAAAATCATTCGTCATCGTTTGATCTACCAGAATATTTCTGTCGGCAAGGAAAAGAATTCTTTTTTTAATTCCTGATTTCCAGAGTTTCCAGATTATTTGAAATGCCGTAAACGTTTTCCCCGTTCCGGTAGCCATGACAAGAAGAATTCTATTCTCTCCGTTGAGTATTGCATTAACTGTTCTGTTAATGGCAACCTGCTGATAATACCTGGGTTTTTTATCAGAGACATAATGATAGTCGAGTGAAATGACTTCTTCGGCTTTCGAATCAATGTTTTTCCATTTACAATATCTTTCCCATAGAAGGTCGGGGGAGGGGAAATTATCTAGGCTTAATTCGGTCTCAATATTGTCAGGCCGTGTTTTATCGTGTTCGATGAAGCCGTCGCCGTTTGATGAGTAAACAAACGGGATGTCCAGATCATTCGAATAATCGAGTGCCTGCTGGATTCCTGCAGAGATGGAATGATTATTATCTTTTGCTTCAATTATTGCAATGGGAAGGTGCGGTTTAATATAGAGTAAATAATCTACCCGTTTTTGTTTTCCCCTCTGGATGATTTTGCCTTGGAAATGAATTTTCCCGGCAGTATAAGAGACTTCTTCACGAATTTGTGTTTTGACATTCCAGCCCGAATTCTTCAGTGCCGGAGTAATGAATTTTGTGCAAATATCCCTTTCAGATAGTTCTCTTTATCTATCATAATTCATATCTAAATATTTTTCCCTACCATAAATTATAAATCACTATTAAAATAATTTTTAAGAACGTCCTTAGCAATTTTAATTACCATCGTTTTTAGTTTCTCTGGTTCTAGCACAACGACACATTCTCCCCTGCTTACAATCCACGAAGCGATTTCGTTAAGCGAGTTCACTACTGTTTCATAGATCATCGAGCCATCAGGTTCTTCGGTTACTTTCTCCATCTCCATAAGCTTTTTCGGTTTTATTCTGTCGGGCCAGGGGGGAAAACTTAAGTTTCACTTTATACCTTTCATCTCCCAGCCAGTACTTAAACGACGTGCTGAATATCTGATCAATCTGCTTCTGAGTAACCGGCTTAAACTTCTTATCTAACTGTTCAACCGATTTTATATTGTTGAGTAAAAACTGTTTTACCGTTCCGTTATGATTGGCGAGGACCAGTCCGAGTATTTCCGTCTGGCGTTTGATCTTAACTTTAAGGTCTTTCAAGGGGCGAGCCCTCAATATTTAGTGAAAGCCAGCGAGTTTCAAATTGAAAATAACGCAATTAATAAAAAGACGCAATCGAGTTTTTATAAGAAATAATTGAGGCATCCTTGCACAATCCGACAAAGTATGAACTCTTGAATATCTCACTCACCAAGTAAAAGAGTTTGGATTGGCAAAGCGGACACTGATTGAAGAGATTGCGGGGAGTATGGTAAGAAATTAGCAATCGGATGTGATATTGTACTGCGGCGAATAGGGATTATTTGTCACCAGTGGACTGATCCGGGTTACAGCCCAGGGGCTGATAGTTATGAAATAGAATTTGGTTAAGACGGCAAAAACTACCGTTCTTATTCTTTTTGAATTCTATTTAAGCAAAATCATTTTTTTTACCTCAGTAAAAGAATTCCTGCCGTTTAGTGGTATAGCCGCAATTCTATAAAAATAAATTCCGGAAGATATTTTAGACGCATCCCAGCTAACTTTATAGTTGCCTGACGGTTGAATTCCGTCAATCAAAGTTATCAGATTCTCTCCCAAAATATTATAGATAGAAATTCTGACACTACTTTCAACCGGTAAAGCGTATTTAATTGACGTAATAGTATTAAAAGGATTCGGATAATTTTGAGACAGGATAAAATAAGCAGGGATATCATAATTGGTATCTTCGACTTCTGATGCAATTGGGCCCCAGTTACCGGAACAAATTGTACCAAATACATTAAAACTATAATTACCTGATACCTCATTTCCATTCTGATTAAAAGTACCATTAATTGTCATAGTACCGGGATTAACAGAAGTCTGAATAGTAAATGAATTATTTGTGATGGTCCAACCTCCAGTTCTTATGCTATGAATTGAGCCAGAGACCAAAGTAATTCCATCGCAGTGAAAATTTGACCAGGTATAGATGATATCGGTAATACAAGTTCCATTGCATCCCACTTTAATTACGAATTGTCCGAATCCGCACGGGATTGTCCAATCACCGATCCTTGGCTGAGCATAACAATCATCAGAACAACAAATAACAAAGGACATAATTGCGATTAAAAATTTAAGCATAATCAGTTTTAGTTTTTTCATGGCATTACTCCTTGTTTAGAAACAAATCGATGGAGCATAAGAATATTAACAGAAGCAGATCAGGAATAGTAAATAGAAAGAGAAAACCTTGGGGGAAGCTTACGGTGATAGACCAGAGGAGCGTTCATTGTCAAACTGAACGCTTCGCTCAAGGTTGAACGCATTACACTCAAAGCTATTTAAGAATTAGAGATTATTCAAGAAAAATCAAAAGCCACATTTTTTCTTATTATCCTGATATTGAAAATATTTTTAAACAATGATTGTAATATAAATTTTAATAAGGAATCTGCTAAGTAAGAACAAGCCGACAGAATATTCGACTGTTTTGAATCAGCATGATTAATTAAGCGGCAGCGAGCTTTATATAGCTTTAAATGAATTCTAATCGACTCAAGATTAAAAATCCCTGTGTTATTAATTATGATTAATCAGACGGCTCATCAACCTTGAAGGTTATGCTTCAATTAACTATCGGAACTTCTCAGAATGACATTGCGCTTGTCATTCCGGACCCCGCCTTGCGTGGATCCGGAATCTGAACTTAATTCATTTCTTTTCTGCATTCATTTCTTTTCTGCGCAGATCCCGATTTACATCGGGATGACAGGGCCCTTGTCGTTCGGGTGAATGCCGGAATTTAATTGTGTGATGTGCTATGATACGCAGATTCTGATTTTCATCAGAATGACAGGCGGTTTGTTAATCTGAATCCAGCAAAGCGGGAAGAAGAATCTTGAAACTGCTCTACATATAGAAACAAAACCTTTATTGTTGCAAGACTGTTCTAAAAATGTTTTTTTGAAAAAGCTCTACCTGAATGACTCTTTAGATATTTCTCAAAACGATAGGCTTTATGTTTATCATTAAATGCAATAGCAGTGTTCAATTTCCATGGCTTGTAATTGGAAGTGTATACCGATCCGCCTTCGTTATGTTTCTTTAGGCGGCGATTAATATCTAAAGTACAACCGACATAATAATGTTCGGGGTATTTGATACTTTGTAATATATAAACATAATAAAACATTAATGAGTTGTACTTCGCCGAAATTTGGGGGATTAGAATTATTAGAAATTCCGGCTTCGTTCAGTAAACTGAACTTCGCCGTGTTAGGCTTCATTTTCGTAAACTCAAATGAAGCCGAGTGGAGGTGCCGGGAGTCGAACCCGGGTCCGAAGCTACATTTCCAGGAACATCTACACACATAGTTTGTCTTTTAGATTCATCCCCGCAGCATCGGCAAACAGATTATGAAGGGACTATTCCGGAGAAAGATTCGCCTCATCTATCCGGACATTCGATTCGGCTATCACACTGTGCGACGTTCATTCAACCCCCAGCGTGAGTAGAATTGAAGAACGGCTGCGTTTAGTTACGCAGCTAAAGCGTAGTTATATTCGCCATTTACTTTTTTTACCGTCGTTTAACGTGTCTACGGAGAACACGGTGTGCAGTTCAAAGAACTTATAACCCCGTCGAAACCAGTGTCACCCCCTGAATTAAAAATCAAATTTCAAAAATCAATTTCCTGCAAGGGAAATTATTTCTTCCATTCGATATCCGGATGATTGGACAAGAAATTTTCGAAGCGGGCAAGAACAAAGAGCAAATCGGAGAGCCGATTTAAATAGATCCCGATTTCGGAATTTATCTCTTCGGCTTTCGAGAGTGAAAAGACCTCTCTTTCAGCGCGCCGGCAGACAGTCCTGGCCAGGTGAAGAAACCCTGCGCCTTTTGAACCGCCCGGCAGAATAAAATTTTTGAGTTCCGGAAGCCGTGAATCGAATGAATCGATCAATTCCTCGAGCCGCGAAGAGAACCGGGATTCCACGCGCGGAATTATAAAACCCTTATTCCCTTTTTGAGCAGGAGTAGCCAGATCCGAACCCACAGTAAATAAATCGTTCTGTATACTTCTTAAAATCTCTTTCAGTTCCGTGTCTTTTATTTCATTAATAGAAACGCCGATGACGGAATTCAACTCATCTACAGTTCCATAAGCTTCGATACGGGAATGATCTTTCCAGACTCTCTCCCCTCCGAAGAGCGAAGTTTCCCCTTTATCACCTGTCTTTGTATAAATTTTCATTTCTTAAACGGTATTCCGGAGACCGACAAATTAATTTTTTGCGAACCGGCTTTTAGATAGATTTCATTATCCGAGCCGATAAATTTTTTCTTGAGAAAACCGAGGCCGATCTTTTTACCGATCTGAATAGAGCCGACAACGCTCGTAACAAGCCCGATCTCCTCTCCGCTGACGTCGAAGATTGAAGCGGGCAATGGGTTTTCGAACGGCTGATCAAAAACAAACCCCGTCATAACCCTGGATACTTTATCGTAGGTATCGAGACGGGCAATAACCTCCTGACCGATATAGCAGCCCTTTTTGAAATTGACCTCACCGATAAGTGAATTTTCGTGAGGATTAAACTGATCGTTTATTTCGTTAGGATAGGCCGGGATACCGGACTCCACACGGAAAATATCGTAAGCCGAGGAACCGACAGGAGCGACATCGAATACGCTTTTATTCTCTAACAGATAATCGAAAAAGTTGGGGGCCTGATCGCTTGATATCAGTATGCGGTAATACTTCAACCCGCCCGGTTCATGCATCGAAAAGAGGAAAAAGTTAAAACCGTCAACCGACGGATTTAAGATGTTCTCCCCGTTCAAGGATTTAATTTCATCACCGAGAATTAATGTAAGATAAGATTCAGACTGCGGACCGATAAGATCGAATATAACATTCTGTTTTGAGAGATCGGCAGTTTGAATCTCCTCCATTATAATATATTTAGTCAGCCAGTTATTCAGGCGACCTGAATCATTTTCGCCGATAAGAATAAAGTGAGAATCAAGATTCAGCAATACAGTTCTATCAATAAACCTTCCTTTTTCATTAAGAAAAAGTGTAGGGTGTTTATAAAAAGGTTTCAAATCCTTAACATCGTTTGTAGAGACTCGGTGCAGAAAGTCGAGCGTATCCTTTCCCGTCAGTTTTACAACGGACCTACCGAATGCCAGACGGATACCCGCTCCGTACTTAAGGGCATTATATTCCTCCTCAATACCGCTAAACAGATTTACATCAGATCCCGACAAAGAGGCATGCGGAAATTTTTTTAGAATTTGATCGATCATTGAATTTACTGTGTAATTCTCAATAAACATTTTATCTCTGGAAATGAGTAATTAATATTTTCTGAACCATCTTGGATTCCGGTCGGTTATATAGAGATTTCTTTTTTCGCTCCAGTAGAACGGTATTGAATCTCTTACTCTTATGCGGAGCGAGTCTTCTATAAACCGGTATTCATAATAATCCGGGTACTTATCGTTATTAACAATATTCAAGTTTCTCTTATGAACAATGCCGACGTATGTTTCGAGCAGATGGGGTTCTTTACGCCATCCGTCCACAAGGAAAAAGTTATAGTTACGGTGACCGGAGATTATTCCGTCCTCATAATTAAGTTCAACATATTTGATATTTTTAGGGGACCAGGTTTTGATAGTCATCCTGTTGAATCCGCCGTGAATAGGTACTTCGGATTCCCAGATTCTTTCGAACTGGCTCTCCTTACATTCAAATAACGTAAGAAAGAAGAAAGCAGTTCCGAGTTTGGTACTATCGAGATTGATAAAGCTCGATTCGAATCCGGTAATATTCTTGGCTTCAATATTCCTTTCGCCCGGTTTCGATTTAGCAATAACGGCAAGGATATAATTGTTTGAGCCGTCGCGGAAATAGATAACAGCGGGTTTAGGGATATTGTATGTATAAGTTCTATCGAACCTTACCAGGTAAGTACCCGGTTCATAGCTTGCGAGTATATGTTCCTGAAGGGCGATAGTATCGCACGGGAATCTGTTCTTTGCCTGTTCCTTCTGAACATCGATATTATACTCTCGGATCGATTCATCCTTGGATGTGGATGTAGCGGCATCGCCGTCGCCTGTATCTTTTGAAGTACACGATACGGCGAGAAAAATAAAGAGAGAAAGCAGAGCTAATTTTTTTAATAAGGGTTTCATTTGATTACCCGTTTAAATTAAACTTTCGAGAATTCATCCAGGAAGTAAGCAGAACTTAGAATCCCCTTCTCAAAATTTTCTATTCTAAAATGTTCGTTAGGGGAATGGATATTATCGCTATCGAGCCCCAATCCCATAAGAACAGCGGGTGCATTGAGTTCTTTCATAAAGTTAACGACAACCGGAATCGATCCGCCTTCGCGCGTATAGACAGTTTTCTTTCCGAAGGCTTTTGAAGCAGCGACAGCAGCGGCTTTAATAGCGGCTCCACCCAGGGGTGCAACAACCGGGTAGCCGTAATGAAGATTTCTAACTTCGACCTTAATGCTGCGCGGTGCGAGTTTTTTAATATGCTTTTCGAATTCTTTAGCGATTTTTTTGGGATCCTGATTAGGCACAAGCCGCATGCTAATTTTTGCAGTTGCTTTGGAAGGCAGAACGGTCTTGGCACCTTTTTCAGTAAAACCTCCGACGATTCCGTTGCAATCGAGAGTAGGACGGACCCATATTCTTTCGAGTGTAGAAAATCCTTTCTCGCCCTGAAGTTCCTTTACATCCAATTCCTTAGCGAAATTTTTATCGGAATGTTTGAGCCTCCTGAAGTTTTCCCTCTCCTCTTTAGTCAATTTCATTACATCTTTATAGAAATTCGGAATTGTAGCTTTGCCGTTTTTATCCTGCAGCTTAGAAATAATTTTGGCGAGTTCATTAATAGGGTTTGCCACAGATCCGCCGAAGCTGCCCGAGTGAAGATCCCGGTTAGGTCCGGTTACTTCAACCTCCATATAGAGTAATCCGCGGAGTCCGTAAGTTATTGTAGGCACGCCCGGCTGAAACATATTTGTATCGGAGATAAGAATCGCATCGCACTTTAATAGTTCCTGATGAGTCGAAAGGAATTTTGTGAGATTGGCGCTGCCGATTTCCTCTTCCCCTTCAATAATAAATTTAACATTCAGCGGAAGTTCACCTTTAGTTTTGTAAAATGCCTCAACACTTTTAAAATGAACGAATGCCTGGCCTTTATCGTCGTTAGCGCCGCGGGCCCAGATTTTTCCGTCCTTAATAACCGGTTCGAAAGGAGGATTATTCCAGAGTTCAATTGGATCAACCGGCTGGACATCGTAATGACCGTAGATAAGAACAGTCGGTTTACCCGGAGCGCCGAGCCATTCACCGTAAACAATCGGATGCCCATCTGTCTGAAAAATTTCAGTACGATTCATGCCGGCAGCTTTAAGCTTACCGGAAACGAATTCTGCGCATCTCTGCATTTCGTTTTTGTGAGATTCAAGAGTACTTATACTCGGAATCCTAATGTAATCCATTAATTCGTTAATATAATTTCCGGTGTTCGACTTGATAAAACTAATAACGGAATCCACTTACCCTCCCAAAAAAAATTAGTTCAGAAATGATCTATGTTTTAAATTCAGTACCGATTTAGCATTTACAAAAACAAATATACGCCTAACAAATACGCGCTTCAAGTGAATAAAATTAATATTGGGGCGGGTGCAACAGCTATCAGTATGATTAAGAAGAAAGACATCCGGAAGCCAATGCCCGAATAAAAAGTCGGGCAGACTTACTCAGATAACCCGATCTCTGATTCGTACAAATCCACTGTTTTTCATTCTATTCGGAATATTGGTAAATTTAAGAGCCGTTTTAGGTAATAGAAATGATAATAGTTAAATACATATTGAAGAACCATCTGGCGCCGTTCCTCTTTTCGGTTTTCACATTAATTGCCGTTTTTCTTCTCCAGTTTATGATGAAATTTGCCGACCGGCTTGTAGGGAAAGGACTTGATACGTGGATAATAATCCAGCTGATACTATACAATCTTGCCTGGATGGTGGTACTTGTAGTTCCAATGGCAGTACTTGTAGCAACGCTAATGGCATTCGGATCGATGTCCCAGAACAATGAGGTAGCCATTCTCAAATCCTCCGGTGTAAGTCTCTACAAGATGATGATCCCACCATTGATAGCGAGCGCAGTAATCGCATTGCTGTTAGTTTATTTCAACAATAATATTTACCCGGATGCAAATCATGCAGCTCGATTGCTGATGGAGGATATCTCGCGTAAGAAACCAACATTGTCCTTAGTTCCCGGAGTTTTTTCGCAGGAGATACCGAATTACTCGATACTCGTAAGGGAGATAGACCAGAACAGGAATGAGCTGGGAGAAGTACTGATCTATGATTATACAACGCCTCCAAAGGTAAATATAGTAACCGCGCGGAACGGGAAAATATATTTATCGAAGAATCAGAAGAAGCTTATAATGGATCTTAACGAGGGTGAAATACACGAGACCGATAATACTAAAGAGTCGGCTTACAGAAAGCTCCGGTTCACAAGACATAAAATAGCCCTGCCGGCAGAACAGTTTACATTTGAGCAGACGGCACCGGGCGGCCCGCGGGGCGACAGGGAATTGAGTTCCTCTGAAATGATAAAAATTGTTGACAGTCTTACCGCTATTTACAATAAAAATAGATCCGATTTCGAAGCCAGACGGGAGCCTGTTATATCCGGATTAAGTGACAGTTCATCAACCGGTATAATAAATGCCGAAGCAAACACAAATATTTACACGCGATCGCAGCAGAGAATTAAATCCGACGAAAATTCATTAATAAATATTTTGAACAGGATTGATTACGGCAAGCAGGAAATTAACCGGTACTGGGTAGAGATCCATAAGAAGTATTCTTTACCTTTTGCCTGCATAGTATTTATTCTGATAGGAGCGCCGCTGGGAACTATGATGAAGCGCGGCGGATTCGGAATGGCCGCGGGTATAAGTCTCTTTTTCTTCCTCCTCTACTGGGCATTTCTGATAGGAGGCGAAAAATTAGCAGACAGAGGTTTACTATCGCCGTTCTGGGGAATGTGGAGCGCGAATTTCCTTCTTACATTTGTTGGAATCTGGCTTATGATAAAAAGCGCGCGGGAGAAGGTAACAATAAGCTTCGACTGGCTTTCAAAACTTATACCTAGATCATGGCGTACTTCTGAAATAAACAATTCCGGGGATTCTGAATAGCATGAAGATCCTGGACAGATACCTGATAAAACAATTCATACAGACTACATTATTCGGCCTGCTGGCTTTTACGATGATATTTGTAGTAATCGATATGATGGAGAACCTGGATGATTTTATCGATCAGAACGTTCCATCGGAGATGATACTTCAGTACTACCTGGTATTCATGCCCGAAATAATCCGGCTTGTAATTCCGGTAGCGGTTCTGCTTGCGGGATTGTTTACAGCCGGCAAAATGTCCACACTCAATGAACTGACCGCGATGAAGGCGGGCGGAATAAGCCTCTACCGTTTTATAGCTCCTTTTATAATTGTCACGTTCTTTATAAGCCTGCTCAGCGTATACGTCGGCGGATATCTGGTTCCGATGGCCAACAAGCATAAAGTATTTATTGAACAGACGTATATGAAGAAAGGAATCGTTTATTTCGGAAGCAACATATTCTTCCAGGATACAAAATCGCGTATAGTAACAATCAGTTATTATGATCTTTCAAACGAGCAGGCGCATCAGGTAAGCATACAGGAGTTCAATCCATCCGATAAAACAAAACTGATAAAACGAACCGACGCGTTCCGGATGAAATACGATTCAACTAAAAGCCTCTGGACACTTATGAACGGAACTGTAAGAGACATTACAGATTCTACAGAAGTAATGGAACGGTTTATACAGATCGATTTTGCCGGATTAAATTTCAAACCTGAAGATGTAATAAAGAAGCAGCGCAAACCCGAGGAGATGTCCCTCGCTGAACTCTCGGACTTTGCCGACGAACAGAGAAGAACCGGTAATGACCCGACATCAATACTGATTGAATACCAGTCGAGAATTGCATATGCGTTTGCGAGTCTGGTGGTAGTTCTATTCGGGCTGCCGATATCGGCCAACCGGCGCCGGGGAGGACTGGCAATTCAATTCGGGATTAACCTGCTGATCACATTCATTTACCTGGTATTTATGAAGGTAAGCCAGGCATTCGGGAAAAACGGTGTACTCGATCCTCTGATAACAGCATGGATGGCTAATTTTATTTTTCTTGCTGCGGCTGTAATCAATATAAAGCGGTCGATCAAATAATTATTTGGTTTTGAATTCGAACACCCCGTCCCAGTTTTCCGCAGGAGGATTCTTCAGATAATATTCACAACGGTTCAAATAGACTCTTGAAGGATAGTCCCCCAGTTTTTCAGCGCATCTTTTAAAATAATCGTGAGCAGGTTCAAAACTTTTATTGCGGTAGAGTTCGAGGCCCTGGAAGTATTCATGCATCTGCTCAATAGCGGCGGAGGCCTTCTGATCCCCTGTTAAGCTGATCAGTTCGTATACACGTGTCGGCTCGGTCTTCCCTTTTACGCGGATAATATCGAGTTCTCTTACAAGTACCTTCTCTTTAACGAGCTGATACGTTGAATCGCTAATCATAATGTTAGAGCCGTATTCCTTGTTGGCACCTTCAAGGCGGGAGGCAAGGTTTACATCGTCGCCAAGAACTGTATAATCGAAACGTTTAACGCCGCCGATATTTCCGACAATTACCTCACCTGTATTAATTCCGATACGGATACGGATAAGCGGCTCGCCTTCTTTAGACCACTTATCCCTGAGTTCTGCAAGTTTATCCTGCATCTGAAGAGATGTAAGGCATGCTTTGTAAGCGTGGTCTTCAATTTCAACCGGCGCGCCCCAGAAAGCCATTACGGCATCGCCGAGATACTTATCGAGAGTTCCTCCGTTCGACAGGATTATTTCCGTCATCTCGTTCAGAAATTCATTTATGAAACTAACGAGTTCTTCGGGTTCTTTCTTTTCTGCAAAGGTTGTGAATCCGGCAATATCGCTGAAGAGGACGGAAAGATTTTTCTTCTCGCCGCCGAGTTTTAATTTATCCGGATCTGCGAGCAATTCATTTACAATCGATTTACTTACATACTGACTGAACATTCCTTTAATAAGCACATTCTGCTGACGTTCCATAATAAAATGGTACGCGGTACTTCCAATATAGCCGAGTATAAGTGCAAGTGCGGGGCTTACAATTACAATCAGAAACTTATTGTTAATGAAGAGATAAATGCTCAACTGGTAAAGTCCATACACAGAAAGGACAATTAAAAGCAGGTTAATAATTTCGATGAAGATACCGATTCGCAATTTTATTTTTCTTACCAGCGAAGTAACGATAAATACAATTACGGTTAATATTAGGACGAGAATAATTTCACTTTCTACGGATTGAACGGTTATATGATCATTCCAAAGGATATTCTGAATGGTGTTCGCATGGAATTCGACCCCGTGCATCAGGTTGTCCCCTTTCCTTGTCCCTTTTGCAAAGGATACAGCCAGTATATCACGGTCCTCAGGCATAGTTGAACCGACAAGTACAATTTTATTTTCAAGTCGGCTCCGCATATCCGGATCAGACAGGTATTCATCCCAGACATTAATTTCGGTTTGATAATCTACTTCATCCTTAGTTAGAAGGCTATCATCATCAATAATGTCCTGAAGCTTTATATAATTAAACGTACGGCTTGGCCCATAGAAATTAATTAGGACTGAATTATTATCATACTTTGGAATTTTCTTTTGACCCAGTTCGAAGAAGTATTCACCAACGAGAGCAGTAGCAAATCCAGGCAAGCCCAATACTTTATTGATAACTGCAAAACCGAAAGACGGTACTCTGGAATCAGTTATACCGGTTACACGGAATGGGATATACCTTCTGTAGACAAAATCGAAATCAGCCGGTGGTTGAACAATACCGATCGAACTATCTGCAGAGAAGAATAAATTTTCATAATTGTAGAATTTTTTAACTCTGCTTGTATCACTTAGCATATATCCAGAATTTTCCATTCTGAAGTCTTCAGATTCATCAATTTTCCCGGCGACAACAACGTTCCTGTATTTTCTAATTGATTCAAAGAGCAGTGAATCACCACCGGGAGATTGTGAATCGGGATTCGACATAATAACATCAATACCAATTGCCCGGACTCCCACCTGATTAAGGTTTTCAATCAGTTTTGCATAAATTGAGCGGGGCAGAGGAATGCGGTTATAAGGTGGAGTTAATTGATTAATAGTTTCCTGATCAATTTCTACAATCACAACATCTGCCGAATCTTTAATTTCTTTTTTTCCCCTTTCGGAGAATCTGCTGTCAATCAGTTTAAGTTCAAGTTCTTTGAGAGGTGCGAATGTAAAAAGGAGATCCTGCGTAAGGATTATGGTGAGAAAAGAGGCGGCAAGAATAAATACTAAACTTTTCCAGAGACTTTTAAACTTGATTCTGCCGCCCGTCATTATAATACGATCCGATCTAGAAAGTAAACCGCGTTACCAATCCGATTATAGAGTTCGTCGCCTTGTCCGGTATCCTGTAAACACGGGCCTGGAAAGCCAGGTTTAAGTTAGCCAGTATATTATAATCGGCAACAAATTCCAGGGCCTGTCTTTTAAAATCGCCGAAGCTCGGACTCAAAGTAGCCGAGAGCTGAAGTTTGTTATCGAGCAATCTGTAACGTCCTCCGAGTGTAATGGTAAAATAATCGAACGGTACGCTCTTAATTTCGCTTGAGCTGTAGAGAATCTGGACCAGTGAATTAAGCTGCGGAGACCAGTAGCTGTTCAATGTAAAGCCGGCAGCATTATAAGTAGCGTCGGTATTAGAGAGACTGTTATCCTCCCTGTTCTGGGTTGTGAAAGAGAGTGATGAATTATGTTTTACGTGCGCCATAAAGTCGTATGAGAGCTGAACGATTACCCTGTTAGTTATATCGTCTACCACATAATCTTGATTCGCCGGATCGGATGTTTTCAGTCCGTTATTATTATCCGACTTATTATAACCGATAGTAATGTTCGGGAAGTCGGCGCGCGGAAAGATTGAAACCGAAGCGCTCAGCGTATTATACTTTGTAGTAGCACGCTTTGTACCCTGCAGATTATCCTCAAGGCTTTCGTAGCCGAGAGACAGAAAAACTTTATTATCGAACATCCTGATCCGGTCTACTATGTTAATACCCTTAACGTCGGTGCGTATAAAGGACTGTCCGAATGAGAGGTAATCATTTCCGCGGTAGATATAGGAGGCACGGAGATTGTTGTTCAAGTAATTCATGCTTAAAACAGCTTCGCCGGCAATCGACGCAAATTCCTGAGGATTGAGAGGACCGATATACTGATTAACAGTTATAAATTTTCCCAAAATATCCCTGATGGTTTTAACCTGATCGGGATCGATGTCGTACAATCCGTTTGGGCCGAAGATAGAATCGATCTGGGCATCGGTCAGATTTCCCGAAGCGATATCCTTATTGAACATACTGAAAGCGCCCTGAGTGGTGAAAATGAAATTCTGATCGTCGATGGCAAATTTCAAATCGTATCCGAGAACAACATTCTCCTGCGGCCTGGATCCGAACTCGATGGAGCCGGTGTTGTCTTTTGAATGGAGATAAGTAAATCCGAGCTGGAAGTTCTCGCCGCTTCCGAACGAAGGCCTGAGAGCAAATAGATCTCTTGTATAAGTGCCGAGAGCAACTTTGCCGTAGGGATTTCCGTACTTAACGGCGTTAATCTGTATAATATCGGAACCCAACGGAACCTGACCCTGCGGATAAGTCTCGAACAGTGTTCCTTCAATTTTTCTGTCCGATTCGCCGATAGCCGCGGCAACATTGATGAATCCGAGGTTAAGTGATCCGCTGAAACCGCGTATTCTTTTACCGTCCATAATCAAGCTGGGGAACCGCGGATAGGAATCGCCAACATTCAGGCTGAGCCAGTCACCGCCGCTGATACTTGCCGAGTAACGGTTATAAGGTTGAAGACTGCTCTTTTCCTCGGATGTAAAATAAATGTAACCGTTGAATTTCCAGCTTTCGTAGGAGGCATTAAGATCGGCAGTCACGTTATTGTACCAGGTGGAGAGTGAGTTATACGATTCGCTCCTCGATTCAGCCCTCAGATTACCGGAAGATTTCCAGCGGGTGCTGACCTCCGCAGCTACTTCGGCAGACACTACCTGAAAAGTGCGGGAAAGAGAATGATATAAATTTCCTTCTTTATCATAGACATCAACTTTTAGCAACCGGGTTCCGCTTGACAGGGAGCCTTCAAAACTTTCGCCGCTCAAGACAATCAATTCTCCGGCGATCAGGACATTTCCGCTAACATCCTGATCGTTCAGATAAATTTTTGTTCTGCTTATATCAACATCGTCCGGAGCTTTTACGAATGAGATTGAGACAAGGAGATTTTCCTGTGCCAGGAGTTCGCCGTCCGAAGGACTTAGAATAATTATTTCCTTATCTTTTTCGCTCACACCTGAGACAGCAATTTGAAGCGGAGTAATTCCCTGTTCAATCCCGACCGGATAACTCTGGGGATTCCCGTTTTTAAGTTGAATCATCAGATAATAATCGAGATAAGGGGGGACAATATATTCTGCAGGAATTGAGACCGAAGCGGTGTTGCCGGCAATAAGCATTTCCAGATTCCTGTATTCATTCTCCCCGAATTTTTTAAAGAACAAATTAATACTTGAGATATTCTCTGCCGCAATAAGGTCGGCCGCAACAGAAACGGTAGAGTTCTCTTTAGCCGAACCGATCCTTACAGTTGAGATATAATCGCTCGCCTGCGAATAAATTAGAGAGGTTGAAAAAATTAAAATAAAGAGAGGGTATAAAAACTTTTTCATCTGAACCTCTGTTCTCAATATTTCATAATAGAGAAATTATTTATTGCGTAAATATTCAATTTTAACATCGCCATCCGGAGTCTTCAGAATTATCTGTTTTGGATTTGTCTGGATTGAAGACTTAAACCGGACCGAATCTTCGGCAGTAGAATTAGAGAGAGAAAAAGTACCGTCGTTCTTAACCGTAAGTGTTCTGCCGTTTACAATAGTTCCTTCTTCGCCTTTAAGAGTCTGAAAAAGGGCAGATCCGGTATTGAGGAAAATGGTTGAAGTAGAATCGAGATCGTTGAATTCAATGTAGCCCTCTGTTCCGCGAATAGACGCAACCACTGTAGGAGTGGTGAATTTGAATTCCTCGTCCTCGGCCTGTTTGTTAACTTCAAAACCGACCATTCCCCTGTCGATAAAAGTATTCTTATCCATTTTTTTATTTTGAGATTTGCCGTAGATATGAAGAATAGCATTCTCTCTAACCCTCAGCAATCCTGAGCCATCGGTAAAAAGGACGAGCGCGAGGGAGTTCGACCCGGTCTTTACTTCGCCGCCGTCGTTCAACGGGAGACCTACTTTGGCTTTTTCCCAATCGGACTGATTGGAACCTGTCCGGTATGTAACATCCTTAATTATTTTTTTAACCAAAGCAATTGGAGTATCGGATGAAGGCGGATTCATTTTTTCTGTTGAGAAACCGACTAATAGAAAGACTCCAAGCACAATCAAAATATTTTTTGGATTTATCATTTCAAAACCCCGGTTGTTTTCATTTAGGAGAAAAGATTACTGTAATAATTGCATCGTTATTCTGTTCAAGGAAATTCAATATTGAAACAAAATCGGAAAAGGTGAGAGAATTACCGTTCTCGTCGGAGAACTGTATCTGTTCGGGCATTATATCGCCGTTGATCAGTTTATCGCGGAATTCCTTGCTGATCTGACCCGGAAGCAGATTGGCCAGTCTTACAAGATCGGGATTGCCGATCTTCACAACAGTTGTTTCCGTTCCGGTTGAATTTGTTTTAAAGGTAACGAGAGGACTGCTCAGGACATCTCCGCCGCCCGGCCCCTGTACGAAAGCTTTTACAACAATAACAATATTTGTATCGGCCAGTAATTCCCGGTTGAGGATATCATTCAGACGGATTGAAGTAACGGTGCCGACGTCGCGGTCATCTATAAGAGGTTTTCCGGAATTGAGTGCCTGTTCGGGATTGGCCGCATTATCGGGAGCGTAATTAGCTTTGATCTTGTAACTCGTAACCCCTATTGAAGCGGTCCACTGAACTATTATAGAACCGATATCGTAGGAACTCCCTTCAACAGGTAAAATGATAGAAGGAGCCGTGGGATTCAGAAAAGAGATCTCCTCATTATCGTTATCAAGGGAATTCCCTCTTGAATCAAGCAGACGCAATTCAATTGTAATAACTCCGCTCGGCTTGCCGAGTCTGATTATTTCTGAAGTAAGACTGGAATTAAAACTGGTATTGTCGATTTCGATTTCGGAATTATTGATCTCATCGTTAGAGAAGCTCCGGGCAATAAATTTTTTTGTCCTGAACCGGAATAATTCCTGAAATCCCGAACGATCGTCCTTCTTCCAATCCACCTTTCCTTCAACAATCACTTCAACGCCTGGCGGATTAATATTAACCTGGATTAACCGCTGGGACACATTTCTGGCGCTTGTAAAATCGAAGGCTGCAAAATCAACGGTATTTAATTCAGGAAAGATTATTAAATCAATTGAAGCCTGTGCGCTTAGCCGGTTTTGTGAAAATACCAGCAAGACTGCAATTACGGAAAGCATTAAAATCTTTCGCATAATTTATCTCCGGATTACTATGTCAAAAAAAAATTAAAGGGATTATTTCGTAAGAAAGGTACTTATTTATTTAGTCTTACTCAAGATAAGATTTTGAAAGTTGACGAGTGTTTGCACTGGATCATATTAAAGGGAGAGAGTATTAATCTCTCCCTAAGTTAAAATTAATTAATCGGTTCGGGTTTCTGCGCGTTAATAAATCCGAACTGATGGGCCGGCTGGGCATCGATCTTTATTTCGCCGAACCGCGATTCAAATTTATCAATATTCTCCTTTAGTGCTCTAAGTAACATCTTGGCATGCTGAGGAGTAGTTATAATGCGGGAGAGTACCCGTGCTTTTGGAACCCCGGGAACCACACGAGTGAAATCGATTACGAATTCGGCCGGCGAGTGGGTAATTATTGCGAGGTTCGAATAGATTCCCTCCGCTTCTTTTTCACCAAGCTCAATATTAATCTGCTGCTGAACATTCTCTTTATTCTGATTCATTTTTTTTCCTATTATCTTTCATTTAGTCCGGTTTCAAAAAAACAACCCACAATCTTACTAAAAGACTGTGGGTTTGTAATTAAATTCCACAAAGAATTTTATCTGTACTGATCGGCTTTTTCGAAAGCTTCCTTGGATTTATCAGCCATGCCGAGGTTAGCATAAATTTTTCCGAGGAGTTCCCAAATAACAGCTTCCTTAGGATTGAATTCGAGGTATTTTTCCATATGAGGAATCGCAGCCCTAAATTTTTCCTGATAAGAGAGATCCTCTTTACCTTCTGCCTCAGCTTTTTCTCTCATAGCAGTACCCTGACGGACATAAACAACGCCAAGGTTGTAGATAGCATTAACATATTCCGGATCGAGTTCAATAGCTTTCTTGAATTCAGCTTCGGCTTTTTCGTATTCATCTGCATTTAGCAGAAGAACGCCGTAGTTGTAATGGTAATACTGATTATTAGGCTCCTTCTCAATTCCTTCTCTAAAAGCTGTCATAGCAACATCAAGTTTATTTGCTGCGATATAAGCATTGGAGAGTCTTAGAAGGATTTCGCCGTCGTCAGGAAATTTTGTTTTGCCGTTTTGAAGTGTTGAAATGGCTTTATCAAACCATTCATATGCTTTAACACTGTCAGAAGCAACTTTACTTTCTTTGTATTTATCCATAAGAGTATTACCGTTTTCAGTATAGATCTGACCGAGCATGGCAAACGCTTCTGCGGATGTTCCAAGTTTTGTAAGTGTTTCAAGGGGAACAATTGCGTCGTCTATTTTATTCTGATTAAGATAAGCATAGGCGAGATTCTGATAGGAAACCGCAGAATCGGGTTCGCATAGGATTGCATTGTTGAACTCTGAAATCGCTTTATCAAAGAAGATTTTAACCGAATCCTCCTGAGTTGCTTTTGTAGCATTATTGAAGAAGATTACTCCCTTGTTAAAACTTGTAGCCCAGTAGTACTGGCGGGAATCGTTAATTTCCTTTTGGAACTTTTTGCTTGATTTCAATGATTTACCAAAAGCATCCAGCATTTCATTTATATTCCCCTCTTCGCCGTGGATAGATCCTAGAAGATACCATCCTTCGTCGCTGGCAGGATTTTTGGTCACTTCTTTCATCAAGGATTCTTTAGCTTTTTCGTATTGTTTCTGATTGATATACAATTTTGCACCGGTTAATTCGGCAGAAGCACATTGAAAGGCAGTGATACTCAATACCATACCTATTATACTTAAAGAAATTAGTGCTCTTTTCATTGATTCTCCTGATTTTAATATAAATTCTGATTTAAATTCCACGAAAAATAACCATTTTGAGATAGGGAAGTCAAGATTAATTTCTTTCACTTGTTTCAGCTTAATCAATCAAACCGTTTGATTTCCTTTAAATTGATTTTCGGACTCTAAAAGGATATTTTTGAAACTAAAGGAGTAAAAAAATTTGAAAACCGAAGAGATAATCAGAAACGTACCAAAAGTTCTGCTGCATGATCATCTGGACGGGGGCCTTCGCCCGGAAACAATAATCGATCTGGCAAAGGAAATGAAGTATACAAAACTTCCAACAACAGATCCCGGGGAGCTGGCCGAGTGGTTCCACCGCGGGGCCAATAAAGGAAATCTTGTAGAATACCTTCAAGGATTCGAACATACATGTGCAGTTATGCAGACAAAGGATTCGCTAACCAGAGTAGCATATGAGATGATGGAGGACATGAAAAGCGACGGAGTCTGTTATGTGGAGACCCGGTTTGCCCCGGTATTTCATACTTCGAAAGGATTATATCACGAAGATATTATCCAGGCAGTTCTGGAAGGATTAGAGAAAGGGAAAAAAGATTTTGGAGTTGGCTTCGGACTGATCCTGTGCGGTATGAGAAATATGAAAAATACATTAGAGATTGCCGAACTGGCCGTTGATTTCAGGAACCAGGGTGTAGTAGGATTTGATCTGGCCGGAGAAGAAGGCGGTTATCCCCCTAAAAAGCATCTAGATGCGTTTCAGTATATAAAACAGAAGAACTTTAACATTACTATTCATGCTGGTGAAGCATTCGGTAAGGACTCGATCTGGCAGGCAATACAGCTCTGCGGCGCTCTAAGAATCGGGCATGCCACCCGTCTCATTGAGGACATGGCTTTCGATAAGGACGGAAATATTGTGGCCCTTGGAGAGCTTTCACAATACATATTGGATACAAGACTCCCAATGGAGATTTGCCTTCTAAGCAATGTTCATACTGGGGCGGTCGATAAACTTGAGAATCATCCTTTCATAAAATATTACAGGGAAAAGTTCAGAGTATTCCTTAACACCGATGATAAACTGATGAGCGATACAACCCTGACAAAAGAATATCTGACGGCAATTGAAATGTTCGGATTAAACCTGGACGATGTGGAAAAACTTAATATAAACGCGATGAAATCCTCATTCATTCCTTATAAAGAGAGGCTTCATTATATCTACAATGTAATTAAACCCGGTTACAACAGTATGAGGGAAAAACTCCTTTCACTAAAAGTCTGATAAAATTATGGCAAAACCCTTATTCAAAAACTACACATTCGAGTTTGATAAAAACGAGAAGAAGATTCTTCTCAATTTCTGCAAAACAATTTTAAAACAGATTTCGGCCGACGAAAAGTTTTATGCCGATGTAAGATCATTTACATCCATAGTAGATAAATTAAATTCCTCCGACTTAGAGATCAAATTGACAAAGGAGGAGAAGACAAAACTCGCTTTCCGTCTCAAAGAGAATGTCGACCATATGGCAAAGCAGATAAAGGGCAGCGGATTTCTTAAAAGGTGGCTCTATAAATCGGCATACAATCAGTACAAAGTTTTATTGGATAGCTATTTCAGTAATTAGACAGTATTAATTTTAAAACGATTTTTTTCCGTCAGAGAAAATCTCTTCTGTTAATTAAGAGTTTAAGAGGAAATGATGGGTACAAAAACCAAAACAATTAAAGCCCCTACCGGTACATCCTTATCCTGTAAAGGATGGATTCAGGAAGCAGCTTTAAGAATGCTTATGAACAATCTGGACCCCGATGTTGCAGAGCGCCCCGACGACTTAATTGTATACGGCGGATCCGGCAAAGCCGCCAGGAACTGGGAATCGTACGAAGCTATCGTTAGATCACTAAAAGATCTGGAGAACGATGAAACTCTGGTTGTGCAGTCGGGTAAACCGGTTGTAATATTCAAGACCCACGTTAACGCTCCGAGAGTAATAATTTCCAATGCAATGCTTGTACCGGACTGGGCAACATGGGACGAATTCCGCCGGCTCGATCAGTTGGGATTAACAATGTACGGCCAGATGACAGCGGGAAGCTGGATTTATATCGGTACGCAGGGAATTCTGCAAGGGACATATGAAACATTCGCAGAGTGCGCGCGTAAATATTTTAACGGATCGCTCGCGGGTAAATTTCTTTTAACTGCCGGCTTAGGCGGTATGGGCGGTGCTCAACCCCTCGCCGCTACAATGAACGGCGCAGCATTCCTGGGAATTGATGTAGATAGAACCAGGATTCAGAAGAGGATCGATACCGGTTATATCGATATGATTACCGATAACCTTGATGAAGCGTTAAATACTGTAATGGAAGCAAAATCCAAAGGAAATGCGGTCTCGGTTGGACTCGTAGGAAACGCAGGAGAAATTCTCCCGGAAATTTTAAAGAGAAATATTACGCCTGATATTATAACCGATCAGACTTCTGCACACGATACTCTGAACGGATATGTTCCGATGGGGATGAGATTTGAAGAAGCAATTAAACTCAGATCGGAGAATCCTGCACGATACATAGAACTATCGCGCAAGACAATTGCAGCTCACGTTAACGCGATGCTCGAGTTTCAAGCGAGAGGTTCTGTGGCATTCGATTACGGGAACAATATACGTGGCGAAGCAAAAGAGAACGGCGTTGCAAACGCATTCGATATCCCGGGATTCGTTCCGGAATATATACGTCCCCTCTTCTGCGACGGCAAGGGTCCTTTCAGATGGGCTGCTCTTTCCGGAAATCCGGAAGACATCTACACAACCGACAGAGCCGTATTAGAAACATTTCCGGAGAATAAAGGATTGAGACGCTGGATAGAGATGGCACAGAAGAAGGTTCATTTCCAGGGATTACCATCGCGCATCTGCTGGCTCGGATACGGAGAGCGGGCAAAGATGGGAAAGATATTCAACCGACTGGTAGCAGAAGGAAAAGTAAGCGCACCAATAGTTATAGGCAGGGATCATCTCGATTGCGGATCGGTTGCTTCGCCGAACCGGGAAACGGAAGGAATGCTGGATGGAAGCGACGCAATAGCCGACTGGCCGATTCTGAATGCGCTGTTAAACGCTATCGGAGGCGCAAGCTGGGTATCTGTACATCACGGCGGCGGTGTTGGAATCGGGAAATCGATTCATGCGGGAATGGTTGTAGTTGCTGATGGAACCCGGGAAGCCGAAGAACGGCTCGAAAGAGTTTTAACGTACGACCCGGGAATGGGAATAGCACGCCATTCCGATGCCGGTTATACACAGGCAATTGACAATGCTAAAAAGTTTGGAATAAAAATTCCAATGTTAAAGTAATGATTATTCATCCGTTAAGATGAAATCAGCCAAGATCAATTTGAAAAACAACAGAAGGTGACAAAATGAAAATGAAAGTATTAATTGCGGACAAGTTTCCGGATCTCTACATTCAGAGATTAAAGGATTCGGATATTGAAGTGATCTATAATCCGAAGCTCGGAGAGAACGACCTTCCGGAAGCGGTTAAGAATGTAGATTGCTTAGTAGTCCGTTCAACAGTTGTAAATGCAAAAACGGTGGAAGCATCCAATCAACTTAATTTAATTGTAAGGGCCGGAGCCGGCGTAAACAACATCGATATTAAAGCGGCAAACAGGAAAGGAATTTATGTTTCCAATTGTCCGGGTAAAAATTCAATTGCAGTTGCAGAACTTGCAATCGGTTTAATGGTTGCACTCGACAGAAGAATTGCGCATAACGTTGCAGATTTTAAAGCGGGGAAATGGAACAAAGCTGAGTACTCCAAATCCGAAGGATTGTTCGGAAAGACACTGGCAATTGTCGGATACGGAAATATCGGCAAAGAAGTTGCAAAACGGGCACAGGCATTCGGATTGAATATTTATGCCAAGGATATTACAAGAATTGAAGGATACGGCGCAAAAGATTTTTCGGAGTTTGATCAGATTCTCCCAATCGCAGATATTGTATCTATTCACCTGCCATCCACACCTCAGACTAAGGGTTTATTTAACGATGCCATGTTCAAACTGATGAAGCCGGGTGCTATTCTGATAAACACTTCCCGCCAGGACGTAATAGACGAAGAGGCTCTTATCAAAGCGGTAAAAGAAAAGAATCTCAAGGTAGGACTCGACGTATTCAAGGGAGAACCGGAAGGAAAAGACGGAACCGTTTCATCAAAACTACAGGAGCTTGATAACGTATATATTACACATCATATCGGCGCATCTACCGAGCAGGCACAGAATGCGGTTGCAGAAGAAACAATAAATATTATACTTCATTATATCCACAGCGGCGTTATCGATCACTGGGTAAACCGTGCAAGAATTACAGACGCGCATTATCAGCTTGTAGTTAAACATTACGACAAACCCGGAGTGCTGGCAAGTATTCTGGATGTACTAAGACAGGGAAATATCAATATTGAAGAAGTTGAGAATATAATTTTTGACGGCGGGCTCGTAGCGTGCTGTACACTTAAACTTCAAACTTCAGCAACAGGCGATATGCTGGAGGCAATTAGAAACAATCCGAATGTTATCTCCTACTCACACGTTTCACTCGACAAATAGAATCAAACAAAACCTCTCCCCTATCCGGGGAGAGGTTTTAAATAAACTTCACTTCAAAAATATCATCAATTATTCCGTGGTAGTAAACGAGTTTGATCATTTCATTCAACGAATCCGATTCGTTGGATGTTATCTGGTAATAGACGGTATTGAAGTTTTCGCGGATTAGATTCTTAACGTTGTCGGAGTAATTGAGGTTATTAAGAATGCCCTGAAGGTCATCCTGGATAATTTCATCGACCTGTTTTGTATAATTCTCAATTTGCAGAAGTGAATTCCTGTTTTTAGAAGCAAAGATAAAATTAACATAGGGAAGATCGAGTACATCTGCCATAAGATCCGAGAAGCTTATTCCCTTCTCAAAATCCCAGAGCCGGAAATTCTCGCTTCCTACTACAAGTGTGTTTTCCTCTTTGTCCGGATCCTTGTGCGTATCAAGCGCAATCTCTACTTTTGAAGAGAATCTTTCCTCGAACAATATCTTTGTCAGAATTATTTCATTTAATGAGACATCCCCGCGAACCGATACCGTTCCCAATGTCCTTTCACTACTCTCAGTAAGATAAAAGTAAGAATTGCTGAGGGCGCCGTCGAAAGAGATACCGGTTTTAGAAGAGACAAAAAACTCCCTGTGATTTATAAGATCCAGACCCGGGATCAGACCGACAGCATTCTCATCACTTTCAAGTTCCCGGCTTATAAGTGAAGAGCCTGTTGTAATGATTTCTGCGTCGTCCTGTTTTTTCAATACCGAAGCGATAATATCCGCATAGATATTAGAGGGTGCAAAAATTTTCATTTGATCTCCGATGATCTAAATAAAAAACCCCGACGAATCGGGGTCAGTCTAAACAAATTACTTAACTCTCTTATCCTTGATTCTGGCAGCTTTACCGGAGAGTTCTCTTAAGTAGAAGAGTTTGGCTCTTCTTACTTTACCTTCTCTAATAATTTCAATTTTAGAGATTTTGGGAGAGTAATAGGAAAAAATTCTTTCAACGCCAACGCCGCTTGCAATTTTTCTAACGGTGAAAGTTTTATTTAAACCGGCACCTCTAATATTAATCACATCGCCTTCGTAGGGCTGAATTCTTTCTTTATCGCCTTCAATAACTCTTACGTGAACACGAATATGATCGCCGGTTTTAAACGCCGGTATATCAGATTTCATCTGATCAGCTACTATTTCTTTTAGATTATCCATTTGTTACTCCAGGTTATTTATTTTTTTCCACTTTTCTGTTAAAACTTTTGACTGTTCGTCTTTCCAGTCTTTTACTTTTTTTTCGTGACCGGAAAGAAGAACTTCCGGTACTTTCAAATCTTTGTATTCAGCCGGCCGAGTATAATATGGGGCTTCAATTACATCCCCGTCCATAAGTGAATCGTTCAATGCAGATTCGCTGTCGTTCAGAACACCGGGCAGAAGCCGGACGACCGAATCGATAATAACAAGTGCAGCAATTTCCCCGCCTGTTAAAACATATCTTCCGATAGAGACTTCCTCGGTCGCAAATATCTGGCGGACCCTATCGTCAATTCCCTTATAATGCCCGGCAATAATCAAAATATTTTCAGCGAGAGAAAATCTGTTTGCCATTTTCTGATCGTAGAATTTTCCTCCGGGAGAGGGATAGATTACGTGGTCGTATTTTCTATCGGCCATTAATTTTTCAATACATTCAAAGAACGGTTCGGGTTTAAGGAGCATACCCGGTCCGCCGCCAAAGGGTTTATCATCTATCTGACGGTGTTTATCGTAGGCATAATCACGCAGATTATGGACAATAATTTGGACCTTGTTTCTCTCCTGAGCTCTCTTAAGAATACTGGTATTGAGAGGACTAATCAGAGAATCCGGTACGGCGGAAATAAGATCAATTCTCATCGTCATATAGAAGTTCGCAGCCGGGAACTAAATCAATTCTTTTCTTAACCGGATCTATTTTTTTTATACAGTCTTTGATTGCCGGTAATAAAATTTTTCTATTATCTTCGCACTCGATCACATAGACATCGTTTGCCGGTAAAACAAGGACGTCCGTAACAGAACCCAAAAGAACTTTTTCTTTAAAGACACTACACCCTATCAAATCGTGAATGAAATAGGAATCATCGGACAATTCGACGGAGTTAATCTCTTCAATAAAAACATTCCTGCCGATAAATATTTTAGCATCATCAGCGGAAGAGAATCCACTGAGTTTAAGCAAATATTTACCTTTTCTTTTATCTACTTCTTCGACATCAAATTCTTTTTTAGTGCCGAAGAATTCAATAAAGACCTTTTCCAGGTCGTAAAATCTCTCACTAAAATCAGAAAAGGAATTTATAACCAGAAAACCATCTGAGCCATGCAGAGCAATAATTTTGGCTATTAAAACAAATTGATCCACACCAGACCATTAACCAGAAACGGAGAGGATTAATCTAATATTTTTAAAATAGCCCGTTTTCCGTCTTTAGCTGCAATAGCAGTCAGCAATGTCCTCATAGCCTGAGCGGTTTTACCCTGTTTGCCAATGACTTTGCCTACATCTTCAGCGCCGACTTTAAGAGTAAGCTCGATGGTTTTTTCATCGGGAGCAACTTCTTCGAGCGTAACGCCGTCGGGGTTATCGACAAGATGTTTTGCTATAAATTCAATAAATTCCTTCATGAGAGTACCTATAATTAAGTGAATAAGGGTACGTATTTAATGGTGCCTGCTGAACCATTAACAGGAACAGCTTATTCGGAAGCAGTACCCTTTGCTTCCGCTGCATTACCAGACTTTTCTTCATCTTTATCAGCGGATGCTTTTTTAGATTTAGCTTTGTCAGCACGCTTTTTCATTTTTTCAGCGAGCGCAGCTTCTTTCAATTTTTTCCACTCATCAAGTTTAAGAGAGATCTGTTCATCAGACAGACCTTTTTTCTTCAGATCATTTTTAAGAATAATACCCTGATCAGACAAAATATTTTTAACCGTACCGGTAGGCTGAGCGCCAACACCGAGCCAGTAAAGAGCACGATCTTCTTTTAATTCAACAGTAGCCGGATCAGTTTTAGGATTATACAATCCGATCGATTCGATAAATTTACCGTCTCTTGGTGAACGTGAATCAGCCGCAACAAGTTTGTAAACAGGCTGTTTTTTCTTTCCCATTCTTCTCAGTCTTAACTTAACTGCCAATTTGTTTTTTCCTCCATTTGATTTTTTTTATTAATTATTTCTAAAATTTTTCAGATTCATCAAACCGGATTTACCGGATTTGGAACTGAGCATTTTAACCATCCTCTGCATTTCTTCGAACTGCTTGATAAGACGGTTAACATCCTGAATAGTATTACCGCTTCCTCTTGCAATTCTTTTTCTTCTGCTTCCGTTAAGGATTTTGGGATTAGCCCTTTCCTTTAATGTCATCGACTGAATAATCGATTCGACTTTCACGATCTGCTTATCGTCGATATCGGCATTTTTAACGGCAGAACCAACACCGGGTACCATTGCAAGCAATGATTTGAGCGAACCCATTTTCTTAATCATCTTGATCTGCTTCAGGAAATCGTCGAAATCAAATCTGTTCGTAAGGAGCTTTTTCTCCAGGTCCTCAGCTTCTTTTTCGTCGATCTGCTGTTGAGCTTTTTCGACCAGAGAGATAACATCACCTTTACCGAGAATTCTTGAGGCCAGGCGGTCGGGATAGAAGAGTTCAATCGAATCGAGTTTTTCACCAAGACTTGTGAATTTAACCGGACGATTTACAACAGCACGGATAGAGAGGACACATCCGCCTCTTGAATCGCCGTCGAGCTTTGTTACAACGATTCCGTCGAAGTCGACCTTATCGTGAAAAGCTTTAGCGGAATTCACAGCGTCCTGACCGGTCATAGAATCGACAACGAATAAAGTTTCGGTCGGATTGACCTTAGCTTTAATTGCGGCAGCTTCATTCATCATTTCTTCATCAATATGAAGCCGTCCGGCCGTATCGACAATGACGGTATTGAGCCCGTTTTCCTTAGCATAAATCAGAGCTTCGGAAGCAATTTTTACCGGATCTTTGCTGTCGGGAATAGTGAAGACCGGAACTGAGATCTGTGTTCCGAGAATCTTCAACTGTTCAACTGCAGCAGGGCGGTAAACGTCAGCAGCAACTAAAAGAACATTTCTTTTTCTATTTTTAAGATAATTAGCAAGCTTGGCGCTAAAAGTAGTTTTACCGCAACCCTGTAATCCGATCAGCATTATAGTTGTAATGCCGGACGGATTAAGTGTAAGTTCGGCGCCTTTACTTCCAAGAAGAACTGTCAGTTCATCGTAAATAATTTTGGTGATGAGCTGCCCCGGAGTAACAGATGCAAGTACTTCTTTGCCAAGAGCTTTCTCTTTAACGTCGTCAATAAACTGTTTGGCGACCTTATAATTAACATCAGCATCTAAAAGAACGCGTCTTATTTCGCGCAGGGTATCGGAGATATTCGATTCAGATAGTTTCCCCTGCCCGGTAATTTTTTTTAAAGTACGTTCAAGTTTTTCAGTTAAATCTTCGAGCATTGCCTTTCAACTCGGTTAAAAGATAATAAAAAGAGGGTTCATTTCAAAAGTTAATTATTTAACTTCCCTTTAAGGCATTTGCTCCGGAAACAATTTCAATAATTTCTCTTGTAATAGAAGCCTGACGTTCTTTGTTATAAGTCAGGTTCAATGAACGAATCAACTCTTTAGCATTTTCAGTTGCCATATCCATAGCAGTCATCCGGGCTCCCAGTTCAGCAGCATATGATTCGAGCAGGTACCGCCACATCTGTGAATTAAGATGTTTTGGAAGCATTGAATTAATAATGCCGGGTTTATCCGGTTCATAAATATATTCCGAATAACTTGATTCAACGGAAGTATCTTCAAAAGGTTTAATCGGTAAAAACTGTTCGATAACCGTTTTCTGCTGAATCACGGATTTAAATTCGTTATAGACAACTAAAACTTTATCAATTTCGCCGGATAAATATTTGTGAGTTAATTCTCTAACAAGTCCGGAAGCGAATTCAAATTTCAAGTGTGAGAATATTCCCGGGTATGAACCGGAAACATTATAATTTCTGCGGGTGAAGTGGTCGTTCCCTTTTTTACCGAGGCAGTAGAGTAAGACCTTTCCGTTTCTGTTCAGCTCATCAAGTTCATTTTTCAAAAAATCTTCAGCATTTCTGATAACATTCATATTGAAGCTGCCGCATAAACCTCTGTCGGAAGTAATAACAATCAGAGCAACTTTTTCAGTTTTACGCTCGGTTATCAAAGGGTTGTTAATATTTTTTTCAATTTTCAGAAGATGGCCTAAGACTTCGGAGATTTTTCTGGAATAGGGTCGGGAATTAATAATGTTTTCCTGAGCACGGCGCAGTTTTGCAGCGGCAACCATTTTCATTGCCTTAGTAATCTGCTGCGTGTTCTTCACACCTTTAATTCTTCTCTTTATGTCGCGAAGTGTAGCCATTAGAATTCAGATCTCTTACGTAAAATATTATCCTTTGTTAAATTTTTCGATGAACTCTTCCACTGCTTTTTTAAGCAGCTGAACGGTATCATCCTTTAATTCTTTTGCAGATCTAATATTCTCATAAATTGCCGGGTATTTCAAGTCAGCGAATTCATGAAATTCTTTTTCAAATCTTTTTACATCCTTAACATCAACAGAGTCGAGAAAGTTGTTGGTACCGATGTAAACACTAACGACCTGTTTCTCAACAGGAATAGGAGTGTACTGACCCTGTTTTAAAAGTTCAACAAGCCGGGCACCCTTTGCAAGAATTTTCTGAGTAGCCTTATCAAGATCGGATCCGAATTTAGCGAAAGCTTCTAGTTCACGGTACTGAGCGAGATCGATCTTAAGAGAGCCGGCAACCTTTTTCATAGCTTTGATCTGTGCATTACCGCCTACACGGGATACGGAGATACCAACGTTAATAGCGGGCCGAACACCTGCGTTAAACAAGTTTGGCTCGAGATAAATCTGGCCGTCTGTAATAGAAATAACGTTTGTAGGGATATAAGCGGAAACGTCACCCTGCTGAGTTTCAATTATCGGAAGGGCTGTTAAGCTGCCGCCGCCGAGATCCTCGCTAAGCTTTGATGCACGTTCGAGAAGACGAGAATGGAGATAGAAAACATCGCCGGGATATGCTTCGCGTCCGGGAGGTCTTCTTAAGAGGAGCGAAAGCTCGCGGTATGCGGCCGCCTGTTTTGAAAGGTCGTCGTAAATTACAAGCGAATGTCTTCCAGAATCGCGGAAATGTTCGCCTAAAGTCGCACCTGAATAAGGAGCGATATACTGAAGAGGCGCAGGAGAAGAAGCCGGTGCAGCAACAATAGTAGTATAGGCCATAGCTCCCTGCTCTTCAAGTTTAGCTACCACCTGTGCGATGGTTGAATTCTTCTGACCGATAGCAACATAAACACAATAGACCGGTTTGATACCGAACTTCTTTGCTTCTTCAGTATGAGTATACTTCTGATTAATAATAGCATCAATAGCAATGGCTGTTTTACCGGTCTGACGATCACCGATAATAAGTTCGCGCTGCCCTCTGCCGATGGGTATCATCGCGTCGATAGCCGTAATACCGGTTTGAACCGGTTCTTTAACGGGCTGCCGGGCAATAACGCCGAGGGCTTTCCGTTCGATCGGCATATACTTATCGAACTGTATGGTGCCTTTGCCGTCTACGGGTTCACCGAGCGGATTAACAACTCTACCGAGGAGCTTATCGCCAACAGGGAAAGATGCAACACGGTTGGTTCTCTTAACGGTATCTCCTTCTTTAATCAGGCTTGATTCACCGAACAGAACGCATCCGACATTGTCTTCTTCAAGATTAAGAACCATACCGGTAACGTTATTGGGGAACTCAACCAGTTCGCTAGCCATAACATTGGACAAACCGTAGACGCGGGCAATTCCGTCGCCAACCTGCAGAACCGTACCGACTTCATAGATATCGACTTCATTATCAAAACCGGCAAGTTGTTTTCTAAGAATAGCAGAGACTTCGTCAGGTCTAATTTCAGCCATTTTTTTTTCCTAATTGTTCTAGATACTAATCTCTTCCGAGAATTTTTTTCTTAATAAATCGAGCTGGTGTTTTACCGATGCATCGAGCATAGTATCATTAATATTAACGATAAAACCGCCGATTAAATTTTTATCAACATAATATTCGGGTTTTACTTTTTTACCCGTTCTTTTTTCGAGTTTTGAAACGAGATCTTTCTTAACAGAATCGGTTAAATCAACCGAGGAAGTAATTCCGGTTCTAACAATACCTTCCTTGTCATCACGCAGGTTCAGAAATTCCTTCATAATTTCCATCATGATATCCTCCCTGCTTTTACCCACAATAAAATCGAGGAATTCAGAAGTCTCCTTACGGATTTTGGAACCGAAAATTTTTGAAAGCAGGTTCTTTTTATCCTTCTGTTTAATAACCGGATTACGAAGAACAGATCTCAATTCTTTGGATTGACTAAGAGTATTGAAGATAAGCTCAATATCTTCGCCATATTTTTTCAACAGTTTCTTTTCTTCAGCGAGCTGAAAGAATGAATTGGCATAACGGTATGAAATTCTGTAAATGCTCATATTCAGTTTTTGGAAAGATCGTCCAGATATTTTTTAACTAATTTAACCTGTTTATCCTTATCAAGATTTTCCCTAAGTATTTTTTCAGCCGATTGAATAGCAATATCGGCCACCTGTTCTTTCAGTTTATTAAAAGCTTCCGCATTTTTCCGTTCAATTTCGGCCGCAGCATTCTCAACCATTTTCTTAGCCTGGGATTTGCTTTCGTCGAGGATCTGGGATTTCAGTTTTTCGGCGAATTCCCTGCTCTGGTCAACGATTTTTTTAGCTTCCTCTTCGGCTTTCAACATGCTCTGCTTATTATCGGCAATCAGCTTCTCGGCATCTTTTTTAGCAGTTTCAGCTTTTTCGAGAGATTCTTTAATAAAGTTTTCTCTATCCCGCAGCGAATTAAGGATCGGTTTCCATGCAATCTTTTTTAGTATAAGGAGCAAAAAGATGAAAGTAACCACGGTCCATAATATCACGCCCGGATTAACATCCAGTGGACCGCCGCTTTCGCCGCCCGAGGCAAGAGCCAGCATTAATAAATTAGCTGAAGTCATTTATAATCTTCCTGATAATTTTATAAGAGAAACAGAAATTACTTTAAAGCCAGAAGGATACAGATAACCAAAGCAAATAACGAAATACCTTCTATAAGAGCTGCAGCAATAATCATAGATGTTCTGATTTCACCGGCAGCTTCGGGCTGACGGCCGCTGGCTTCCATAGCTGCGCTTGCTAATTTACCGATACCGAAAGCACCGCCGATAACGGTCAATGCTGCGCTAAAACCGGCTGCTAAATATGCGTATTCCATTTAACTTCCTCCTATTATGTACTGTTATTAAATAATTAATGCTCTTGATGATATGCCATCCCGATAAAAAGCGAAGACAGCATTGTAAAAATATATGCCTGAATAAGTGCTACCAGTATTTCGAGCAGGAATATGAACAATGCAAACGATATAGATACGGGTACCACGAAATACGTCCTGAGTATGAAAATTAATCCTATAAGAGCCATAATAACTATATGACCCGCGGTCATGTTCGCAAAGAGACGAATAGCCAGTGCGAACGGTTTTGTAAACAATCCTAATATTTCCACAACAAACATGATCGGTAGAAGCCACATCGGAATTCCGTGGGGAATCAGTCCCTTGAAATATCCGAAGAAGCCGTTCTTCATTATTCCGCCGATCTGAATTACCATAAATGAAATTGTTGCGAGTGTCGCAGTAACAGAAATATTACTTGTAGCTGTTGAACCGTAAGGTATCAGACCTAAAAAGTTACATGTGAGAATAAAGAAGAAGACCGTAAGAAGATAAGGCAGGAACTTCTCGAAGCCATGCCCGATAGTCGGTTTTGCTATCTCATCTCTGACAAATATAATAAGAACTTCGAGTAGATTTGTAACTCCTTTAGGAATCAAGGATTTCCGATACGATTTTTTGGCCGCAATAAATGCTAAAACGAGAAGGAGTACGGCAATCCACATAAATACAACGTGTTTGGTAATGGAGAGGTCCATACCAAATAGATGGATTTCAGGTAGATGAATAATACCGAAAGGAGTAAGATCCAGTTCACGGGCATCGAGAACATGGTGCATAATCCAGCCGGTATCCTGGGCACCGGAAGCTTGTAATGTATCAGCTACTGCAGTTGAATCAGTTGTCCACATTTAACTTGTTTTTGAGGATTATTAAGGCTTTTCAGCTTTTTTCCTAAATAAATTAACTTCATATGAAAGAAATAAGATATACCATATGAAGAGTGCAAATATAAACGCATATTTGTCAATATTCAAGAATTTTATCACCACAAATACACCTATTAATGTTAGAAGGAGCCTTAAGACCATACCGCCGAGGTTAAATATGAGAAAAGTTTTATTCGGTTTATTCCTCGAAAATTCCCAGAAAATGAGGAATAGGATAAAATTTAGCGCGACCAGCCCGGCCGAATAAAAGAGAGATCCGGATATTACCGGAGTCAATATTTCAAAATGGGATAATATCAATATCGAAATAATATAGAACAGGAAGACAAGTACCGGGTATTTAGCTTTTTTTATCAATTTTCTTTTTGTTAAGGTCTAATGTTGTTTTAATGAAGTTATAAATTCCGGCGAAACCTCCGAACAAAGAAAAGATAATCATTAATACCGGCTCTGTATTGAATTGTTCATCGAGCCACCGGCCAAGAAAAAACATAAGTATCATTGTTGCGGCTAATTGAGTCCCCAGACCCAGGTAAGGTCCAACTTTCCTGTAACTCTCGGAAAACCTGGAAGTATAATCTTTCCTTTCCGTCACTCACCTTTAAGAATTGGAGTTGTTCTGATTCATAGAACTTGTGCCATCGAAGAGAGCACCTTCTTCGATAATCAGAATTTTGGCCATCAGGTCGCCCTGCAAAACCGATTTAGATTCAAGGCGGAGTTTTTCAGCAACAACTACTTTACCTTCAACTTTCCCGCTCATAGAAATATTGCGGGCTTTTATTTCACCTTTGATCCTTGAAGAATCTCCAATTGTAAGATTACCGCTAACGGCCACATTACCATTAATAATTCCATCGATTCGGACATTTCCTTCACTCTGCAGGTTACCGTCAATAATAACTCCACTGCTGATAATGCTAACATCTTCAGCATGTGTCTCTTTTTTGACTGACATGTAAAAATCTCCTTATTTAAAAAATTAGTTCTGCCGGATTAACCGGTTTTCCTTTCCGCCACATTTCAAAATGAAGGTGCGGCCCGGTAGTGTTTTTACCTGAATTTCCGCTGAGCGCAATTAGTTCGCCCTGCCGAACAAAATCCCTCGTTTTTTTTATCAAGGTTGAACAATGCTTATAAACAGTAATATAATTTTTATCATGACTGATTATTATCATAAAACCGTCTTCGTATGTATAGTCCGAAAAAATAACCAGTCCACCGGCAGACGCGAATACCGGCGACCCGGTTGGGACACCAAAGTCGATACCGAGGTGTCCGGCTTCCGCATTAAAATTCTGAATTACAATACCGCTAACGGGCTCAAGGAATATAAGATTGGTGTCCGATTGAAAGAGCTGGCTAAAAAGATCTTTAACAACCGAAAAAATATTTCCGCCGATCTGAAGTTTTTTATTTATTCTTGTTTTCAGTGTATCGTAAAGGGGATCATCGGCAGCAATTGAATCTTTTCCGGCAAGCCGGAGAGCATATTTCATTTTCTCGTTTGTGCTTGCAATTGATTGCAATTGAGAGGTTAGGAACTCAACTTTGGACTGAAGCTCAACAATTTTCTCCCTCTGGAGTTTTAATTCCTGGTTATCGAGTACAAAAATAAAATCCTTTAGAGGAGTAACTGACAGTATGAAGATCAAAATAAGCCAGGCAACAAGAGTATATATTGATAAATAAGCTACAGTCTTGCGCAGACTGAATTTATAGCTTTTAGTAGCAGCATCAGGATAATTAGGAGTAATATAAAAGGACGTCTTCTTAAGAAAATCCCATTTAAACCATTTCATATCAATTCCTATAAAGGGAATGTAAATATATAAATTTGAGTTCTATTTTTCCTTAACCATTATAAGGCGCAGCGATTCCTGGAGAACAGATTCGGGTTTAAGGCGATATCCGCATTCGAATGATTTAATCGGGCAGTTATTACGGCCGTGGATTCCGCATGGCTTGCAATCGAGTCCGTCTACCGACAGAAACGAACTCCGACTATTATACGGATAAAAGCCGAAGCCCGGAATAGTTGAACAGTAGAGAGTAAGAACCGGAATGCCAGCAATCATGCCCATATGTGCGGGCGCACTGTCGTTACTTATTAGAAGTCCGCAGTACTTAAGCGCCTCAACAGATTCAATAACAGTGAAGCTTCCGGCAAGGTTGATGGAAAAGTTTCCGATATAATTATGGAGGCGTTCGCATAAATCGAAATCACTTTTGCTTCCCAAGAAGAGAATAAAGAAATTCTTTTCTGCGAGCATACGGGAAAGCTGCAGATAATACTCCTCCGGATATTTTTTTGTATTCCAGACAGAACCAGGCGCAATTGCAATAAACCGAGAAGAAGATATGTTCAAAACATTTTTAATTTTTTCTTTTACGGCGCCGGGAATATTTATTAACGGCGGTATCCGCCAATCATTACGCTGCGTATCGATTCCGACTAACTGAAGGTTCCGCTCAACTTCATGAGCAGTCTTATCATACTTTATCAGTTTTTTATATGAATATGCGAATGATGAGTTATCAAACCCGAACGAGAGGCCGGCATTGAGAATCATAACGATTAGTGAAGTCCTGAATGACCTGTGCGGCGAATAAATTCTGTTGTAATTGTTCGCCTTAAGATGTTTTGCAAATTTAATCAGGTTAAGAAACGATTTTTGAGATCCTCTTTTATCGTAGCTGTAAACACGGTTTACAAACAGTGAGTGTTCAAAGACCTCTCTTGTTGAAGGTATAGAGACAACATCAATTTCCGAAACGGGAAAAAGTTCTTTCAGCTTTTGAATCATGGGCAGGGTCAGGATAGCATCACCCAGGAAGGCGGTTTGAATAACAAGTATCTTCTCATTTTTCATCAATACTTCCAGAGTTTGTGCATCCAAAAATACTGTTCGGGAGACCGGGTTACAATTCTTTCAAGGTAATCAATATACCGTTGTGTAAGGATTGCAATCTTCTCTTCGTTATTTTCTGGAATGCCGGAGAAATCGAGTTCTTCAACGTGAAGATTATATTTAAGATTATTCTGCCGTTCAATAATGCACATCAGTACCGCGGCTCCCGTCCTGTCTGCTATTGAAGCTGCGCCTGTATACAATGCGGTCTGGCGGTTGAAAAACCTGAAACGGGGCCCATCCTTATGCCCTCTCTGATCGCCCGCAATAAGAACAGCCTCCCCGTTCTTCAATGCCTGATAGATCGATTTAACAGAGACTCCAATCGGAATAACTTTGGTATTGGCAACATGCCGTGTCTCTTCGAGCCATTTGGTGACATAGGGATTTCTCTGAGGTTTAACGAGGACATTAAAACTACCCGCTATTTTAGCAGCAATAGAGGAAACAATAAATTCCCAGTTACCGAAATGACCGGTAAGTAGGATTACCCCCTTGCCTTCTTCCATCTTTTCCTGAATCAGTTTTATCTTATCACATTCAACCTGGTTCTTAATAATATCTGTTGAGAGATGGGGCATAAGCATCAGTTCAAAAAAAGTAATGGTAATATTCTGGTAATTTTTTCTGGTAATAGATCTGATTTCGGAGCTGGATTTTTGCGGAAACGCATTCGAAAGATTCGAGATTGCAGTTGATCTTCTGATAGGGATAAAGTAATAAATGAACACGCCGATTATTCTGGCAAACCGGCGTGTTCTTTCAAGTCCAAGCTTCTTCAACAACCGTGTAAGATTGCTGAAGAGGAAAAACTCGATCTTATTTTTATCGATTTTCAATTTTTATAGTGTGCTGATTCTTCGCATCCAGTTATCGTCTCTATATTCTCCCCTCATGTTAGAATGAAGCAACTCATAATTTCCGAATCCGGTTAAATCACCGAAAATAAAATTAACACCTCCTTCAAGATCACCGTAGAACCAGATCTCATGAGGTTTAAGATTCGGCTCACTCGGGAAATAATCCCTTTGGTCCGGCTCACCGTACAATAAATAAACACGACCTCTTTCGCTCAGATGGCCCACTTTATATTTTGAGGAAAAATTAAGGTTAACATATTCAAGTCTTTTCATATACTCCATTTTATACTCATTCTGCGGAGTATTGAAGTCGGTGTCCCTGTTTTTCCAAAATTTGAACAGGAAATCCCTCTTAATATTCAATGAATCGATCAGCTTGTATTGATTTAATTCAGCCTGAGTCGCAATAAAACGGACCTGCTCAAACATCTTATCGCATTCTTCATTAGTCATAAGTGCAAACTCGCTTCCGATAAAACTTCCGCTAACAAGCTGACCCTGGTTCGGTGCAGCAACACCGGGATTATAATGGAAGAATTTTTTTGTAGAAACAAAAGCATGCTTTGTAGCGTTATCAACAAGACTGATTTCAAGACTGTATGAATCGGTCGGCAGTTTCGATAAATTGATCAACCCATAATCGACAATAGAATTAGGGCTCTGTGCAACTTTTTTATCCGACTTATAAACTGAATTTCCCGAACTATTGAACACCTGTTTAGAAAGTGTAAAGTCCGCTGAATTATCCTCCAATAAAAGGTCATAGAGTTCGGTATAATAGAAAAGTACAGGCGCTTTATCAGAATAGACCATGGAAGGATTCGGTACAACCTCCAGAGAATTTTTATAGAAGAGAGAGAGAGGATCTGCATCAAACTTTTTAATATTAGCGGATAATTCAATATCGCTTATAGAGAATTTTTTTGAAGTGTAAGGGCGGACAATAATCTTTTCATTAATAATTTTCTGAAGATTCTGATTATTGGCGTCATAGGCCTTAACAAGAAGGGAGTAATCGCCTTCAGGGACCTGGAATCCGAAAACTCCGACAAGGTTTTTAGCAATTCCGGCTTCGGCATCAATTACGTTCTGAATCCGCCAGCTTTTATTAATATAGAATGTATCGGCGGCAAGATCTTTCATTTCGATATGAACGATTGCTTCGAGTGAATTACCGGACTGCGAGGCAGAGGTAGTCATAAACTCCGGATTCAAATCGTAATAAAATTCCAGGTAGACTGATTTTGAATCGTACTTGAATTTAGCGTAGTCGAATTCGAATCTCAGTTCATTCTGTGAACGAATAACTGATCCGAATAATAAAACAGAGAGAATAATTAAAGATATTTTTTTCATTCTAATACTCCGCAAGTTTACTATTGCAGCCGGTTAAATAAATAATAAAAGCTTATTAATCAATCCATAAAGATGGTACGAAAAGATATAAAAGACCTTTTTAAAATAAAAAAACCCGAGCACCTAAAATAGATGCTCAGGTTTTTAAAGTTAACTACAAATTACAATCCAAGCTGAATTGTAAATACATGGTTATCATCGAAGAACTGGGTCTGTCTGAAAGCATAATCGAACTTAAGCTGAGTTCCGCCCAGATCGTACTTAATGCCAAGACCGGCTGTAAGACCGTAGATATTGGCATCGTCGTTTTCGAGTTCAGGCAGGAACATATATCCGCCGCGTACGAAGAACATGTCGTTAAGACCATATTCCATACCTAATCTAACTTCGTCGCCGTAGTAGTTAGCATTCTGGTATGTACCGCTAAGCTGCAGATAATTGGAAGCATTGAAGTTTAGATTATAGCTCATACCGATTTCGAGAAGAGAAGGAAGTTCGAAAGCCATAGCTTCGCGTTTGTAAGCAGCTTCTCCTCTTTCCAGAGTTGAAGGAGTAGCATTGATATACAAACCGGAGCCGTCGTACTTCATCTGAGGGCCGAAATTCTTAAGAGCCATAGCAAGACCGAGACCATCGACGTTAGCGAGGTTTCTGTAAGTAATACCGATATCGAATCCGACAGCATTAGCGCTTACCAATCCAAGTTTTTCGGTGATATAATTCATAGTAACACCAACAGCAATTCTATCACTTAACAGTCTGGAAAATGTAACGCCGAGAGTAAGGAAAGTCGGCTGAAAAGTCTGGCCGTTTCCATCCGGATTTTCAACGGTAGTAACGTTGATCGCGTCGATAGCAAGGGATTTCAAGCTGAAAGCGAGAGCACCGAAGCCATCGATATTTGTAGAAACACCAACGTATGTAACTCCGATATCAGCGATGTATGACATATGGGAGAACAATACATTTGTACCCTGATCGTAAGAAAGGTTAGCTGGATTCCAATAAACGGATTCTAAACCGGAAGTACCTGAGATAGAAGATCCACTCATTGCAATACCGCGGGCACCAACGGGAATCAGAAGCTGAGAAGCAGCTCCCGTTCCGTTTCTTACACCGCCGCCCGCATAGATAGCACTTGCAGCAAGAGCTAAGATTATAAATATTCTTAAATATATATTTTTCATTTTTTCTTCTCCCATCTATTAATAGTGATCAAGAATCTGTTGTTCTTGAATGACAGCCAGTTTTATTACCTTCGTTTTGCCTAACTCAGGCATATCCACATAGACAATGTATAAACCACTTGCAACCGGGAAATCGCTTTCGTTTAACAGATCCCATGTCATGAACTGGCTTGGAGAATTTTTCTCGATCGTACGAACCAACTGACCGGCTAAGTTGAAGATACGGAGAGTAGCTTTTTCCGGTAAGTGGCTGAATGTAACGAATCGCTGATATTTATTTATTTCGCGAGGGTTAACACCATAGTATGGGTTCGGGAATACGTTGATCTTTTCAACTTCTTCCTTGGCAGCTTCAACGTTACCTTTAACAACCTTAGGAGTTGTGAACGTAAATACGTCGTTTAACTGATTCGGCTTTGTTGTAGAGATCTTGATGATTGTACCCTGTTCCGGTGCTTTCTTTTCAGCAGGAAGAGTAGCAACCTGGGATGCATCGATCAAGTTGAAACCGACGAATACCAATCTCATCATACCAGGATAGGAACCCCAAACGTCATCATAGTAAGCCCAGAGAACATCCGCTGATGCACCAGCCGGGTTGGCTTTATGTTTAGCAAGGAGATTATTATATCCTACTTTGCCAGGTGTCTTATCAAGAGGAATAAGGAAATAAATAGCGTCTGTCTGAGGATCGTTTGTACCGCCCGACTGAACGTTATCAACAGCCTGAACCTGGAAAATACCGTCGCCGTCATCAAGAACCCATGCCATACACATAAAGTCATCTGCTGTTGATGCAGTGCCTCTTGTATTCCAGATTTCAAACGGAACCTGCATAAATCCGCCAGTTGTCCAGTTCAGGAAGGCCTCGCTACCGGTCGCGGTAAATCTGAATTCAAAGTCATCAGGAACTAAAGCAGCAACACCGCTAGGAGTAGAACCGAAACCGCCGGTGTATTGAGTTACTCTGCCAACCCAGTATGAGTAAGCATAATCAGTGCCGCCGTTAGATCCGAGGACCCAAACAGCGCCGCTCTTCTGCTGACCGGCACCAGCGTTTGGCCAGCGTCCGCCCAATGATTCAGTCCAGTTAACAGAAACACTTGCAGGAGGATTAAGAGGACCGTTAGCATTTGCAAGAACTTCAAAGTTCTTGAAGTCATTCGGAGCGCCGGATACTTTTACCTGAACACCGTCAACAAACGGAGATGTCGGGCTTGCGCTCTGATCTGTAACATTAGTAACAGGAGTTGTATTCTTTGTTGTATTCTTGAGGTTCCAAACCATCTGGTTATTAACCTTAGCGAAACTTACCTGGTATGTATCGCCGGTAAGTTTTGCAGGGTCGTATACTGTGGCTTTAACAGAACCGTCGCTTGTTCCGGTAGTATGGGTAGCAGTAATAACCTGGCCGGTTGTGCCTTCATAAATGGTTCCCGGATTCGGCTGATGCGGAGTAGCAACAATTCTTGCCGATAAGGTTTCGAGAACGTTCGGAACAGCATTAGGATCAGGATTTACGGAGTAGGCAGAAACTACAAAGTAGTATTCAGTACCGTTAGCCAATGGAATACCATCGCGAATCATGTCCTTTGTAATTGTAATAGATCTCTGAATACCTTCGTTCCTTCCGAACTTGGTAACAGATCTTGTTACGTTATTTGTATTAGCATCGAATGTTAAGCTTTCTACGTTTCCGATAAGGTTATTAAGATCGTATGTTGCAACAACTTTAGCTTCGTTGAGCTGAGCATTCAGACGCGGAAGCTGATAAACTACATAACCTTCGAATTTGTAACCTAACTGGTCGTGGCTTTCAATCTGGGCAACGCGTGCCTGATCTTCACCCCAGGAGATAACGAGCTGCTGATCGAACTCGGATGCTTTACCGATCTTGGTAACTTCATCGAGAGGAACTATAGGAGCAGCAGGAGGATTAGGAACCTGGAAGAAGTTATTGTATGCCTGCTGAACCTGCAAATCCTGATATTTCAAGAGAGCAACAGCGCCGAGACGTGTTACAGGAGCAACACCGCCTGCAGCGAGCTGACCAACTACGACTTCCTGAGTATCGCCGGCGGCCATTGTAAATGGACCAGCTACCAGACCGATACGTCTATCCTGTTTCGGGAATAAGATACCATCGATCCATCCTGTACCTGCAACCGGATCGCCGGGCGCAAAATACTTGGAGGTTTTTCCGGTAAGAGGATCGATAAAAGGAGTACCTAACGTAGCGTTTTTACCTTCGAACAGGTTACGGAAACGGAGAGCTCCGTTTGCATAGTTTCCTAAGGTCGGGTCACTCCAGTTTGCAACGCTTTGAGTAAAGAGGAAGAAAGCAGATGCGCCTAAATTGACATAACCGGTTTTAATTTTATTCTTGAAAATTGCATGGTCGCCTGGATTACCGGGAACGATTGGTCCCTGCAAAAAGTCGAATCCTGAAGAAGGAATATTCGAACCGTAGGATGGATCGGAATCGTCACCGTTATAAATGTAACCAAGGCTTAATACAGTATCAACGCCTGCAAAGTCGTCGCCTGCATCTCCGCCGAGATCAGGATCGGACCACATACAAACGTAGAAATCTGTAAATGTTTTGTTTGTTTTATTGATGATCATGTATTTTCTGAATAATGCATCACCAAGAGCATTCTGCTGATTATAACCAAAGATGGTAGCCTGCATTTCAATACCGAATCCTTTGGATCCGTATAATTTTTGAGCCTGCGTATCATCAACGTCGTTGGCAACAAACCAGATAGTCTGGTCTGCGCCCGGAACGCCGGGTATATCAACAGCGGGTTCATATGTTCCGTTTCCATTTACATCTTTATATGGAGCGCCATACTGAGCCGGCCATTCCTGCCAGTCTTTATCGTACTGAGCATAAATAGCTGCCTGGGTTTTTCCTTCATCAAGGATTTCTTTGCTATAATCTGCCTGCGGATCTTTATAATCCGGACGTACTCTATATATTCTTACATGTGGAAGGTTAGAATCCTCTCTTGTTCCGTCGGGAAGAATTCTACCGGGCTGCTGGCCGCGGTTATAGGTGGAACCTGAGATACGGAATTCTTTTGTACCATCATCAAGAGGAAAATCACCACCATAAACGAAACCTGATTCATAGAATACGGTCTTTCCGCTTCCGATTGGGAATTGGAAACCAGAGTCACCAGTAGTACTCAAATCAGAAATACCATCATTACCAAAGAAAGTAGAGATGTTATTTATATTGAATTTGGTAACACCGGGAGTTCCAGCTGTTTTATAAACTTTACCTTTCTCTTTTCCTTCGACACCTTCAGCTTTCAGAGAAAAGCTACAGAGAAGGATCAAAGCAAAAGCAAGATAAAAGCTTGATCTAATTAATTTCATACCACTTTCTCCTTTGTTTATAATATGCGATTAATATTCTAATCTTACACCTAATCTAACCTGACGCATACCACTCCATAATCCGTTCCTCTGAATATTCAGCAATTGATACAAATCGATATACTGCTGACCCTGAGCTCTTAACTGCTCCTGGTAGGTAGTTGGATTACTTAAATAACCGTCATCAGTAGCTGTACCGGTTGTAAGGTATACGTTGTTTACATTCTTCGCATTTAACAGATTCAATACAGTGATGTAAATATTAGCTTTTAATCGATCATAAATTGTAAATGATTTATCCACTCTTAAATCGACGTTGAATGAAGCCGGCATAGAAGAAGATCCGAGAGGCTCGGCAGGTGTTCTGAATCTTGCATCACCGCTGCCCTGCTGAGAAATACCAACAGAAGCCGGGTTACCGATACCGCGTGTAAACGGACGGCCCGATGCGTAAGATAAGAGGAGATTAACACCAAAGTTGCTAAGAATAGCCGGACCATCGTTATCACCGAAACGGTAATCGATATTCAGGTTACCAGTAAATGGTCTGTCGAATTCAAGCGGAGAAATGTTTTTAGGATTAAATGGCTGACCGGCAATAACCGGAGCTCCAACAATACCACGATTCGAATTCGGATACGAACCGGTTCCTCTTGCATCCTGGAATGAGAAGCTGCCGTTAACTGCTAATCTGTTATACCTTCTCATAGTAAGGGATACTTCGATACCTTTTGTGGTTGCAAAGTCTACGTTATCCTGAACAAAGTAGTTCTGATAACCGGAAACTATATCAACTGACTGAGAAACCATCTGAACAAGATCCTTCACGTCTTTGTAGTATGCTGTAATGTCGAATGAAAGGAAGTCAGCAATCTGCTGTGAAAAACCTAATTCATAATTGGTTGTTCTTGTAGGTCTGAGACCCAATCCTCTCCAGTTAGAGAAGAAATATCCGGTTGTTAACTGATATGCATAATAATCATATCCAACATAGGATTGATTCAAGTCAGGCTGCTGAACGAATTTTCCGTACTGAGCATGGAAAACTGTCTTATCGGTTACAGGGAAGGAGATACCGATACGCGGGCTGACTGCACTGAATGCAGGTACTTTTTCCCAACCGCTTTCAACAAGCGTATTGGTAGCTTTGATAATTGATAAGTCAGGTCTGGTTGGATCAATCATCTGGAGGTTATCAATATCAAAATAGTCGTAACGTAAACCAACGTTCAAGATAATATCTTCGAATTCAATCTTATCCTGAATATAAGCTGCAGCAAAAACAGGTTTGTGAGGAGCGTGGAAAATATCTCCTTCGTCAAGTTCGTTGCCAAAGTAATCATAACCGTAAATAGTTGAGCCATTATTTCTCAAGATATCGATTTTGATCTGTTCTTCGGTTTTACCCTGAGGATTCTGCAGATTGTTATAAAGCATTTGTGCGCTGTAAGCCGGGATGAAGTTTCTGTATGTCCATGTAATATATTCACCGCCGATCTTAATAGAATGATATTTATTAGGCAACCAGTTTAAAGCACCGTTAAATGAAAGCGAACTTGTGCTGCTCTTCTGGTAACCATAGTTTGGAGCGCCTGTTCTGGGGAAATTCCAGTCGTAAACGTTGAGAGATCTTGGAGCTACAAAACGACCGTATACTCTTCTTGCAATGTCCTGAGGTGTTCTTGTCCAGACATATCCTGCAGCTGCGTTGGCAATACTATCGCCGTAAGCCCAGTAGTTGTCTTTCATAGCTTTATCCTGCTGCATGTATGAAGAGAGTACCATGCCTGCGGATAATTCGTAGAACATTTTCGGACTTAAGATATGAGTCATTCTTAAATTGAATGAACCGTCGTTGCTTGTGTACTCGCCGGGACGGTCGTTATTAACTTGAAAAGGACCTGTTGCGTTAGCATCATTTTCATTAAGATTATAACTTCCGGAGAGTCTGAAAATAACCGGTTTGAAATCGAAGTTTAATGTACCGGTAAATGTATAATACTGTCTAGCAGCTTTTCTTTGAGCACCGTTCGGGTAAACGAAATTAACAGTATCTCTCTGAGCAGCCGGTGTTTTTTCGTTCCAGATGAGGCCGACATTAATTTCCGGCTGATCCATATGAGTCGGGCTTAACTGGAAAGTAGAGTTGACATTCAAGAAATATTTAACAGCCTGAGTAAAGAGAGGACCACTTAAAGAGAGAGACTGCTCGTGGTATCCCCAGTAATAAGTACCTAAACGTTTTTTACCTTCGAAAGCACCTTCTCTGCTCTGGAAAGCAACGTTATCAGTGATATACTCGTAAGAAGCTTTGAACTGAGAGCCGCCGCTTCTGAGTGTAGAACGGACGATACCGGAGTTAGCGCCGCCGAATTCAGCAGTATAACCACCGGACTGAACCTGAATTTCTTCGAGTGCGTCCTGAGAAATAGAGACTGCTCTTCCGCCGCCTCTCGGATTTCTAACAGAAACACCTTCAATATAATAACCAACTTCATCTTCACGACCGCCACGGATATGGAATTCGCCGTTGGTGGTAGTAACGCCAGGAGTTAGAGAGAAGATATTATTAAAACCGCGGATAGGAAGTTTTTCCATGTCTTCGCCGGTTGTAATTCTAACAGCGTTGGTGTTATCTTTCTGGATAAGAGGCCTTTGTGCAACAATTTCCACTGTGCCTACCTGAATGTCTTCGCTCGGCAGTTCGAAATCAATATACGCTGTGAGGTCAGCATTAACTCTCACGTTGGATATTGTAACAGTCTGATATCCGAGATACGAAGCCCTAACTGTGTAAACACCAGCTTCCAGGTTTTGTAAGAGAAATTCGCCGCCTGCGTCGGTAGCCGCACCGGTGGTCGTACCCATTACGATCACGTTTGCGCCAATCAGTGCTTCACCTGTTTGCAAGTCAACTACTTTTCCCTTAATTCTACCCTTTGTACCAGCAGTAAGTAAGACAGGACAAAGAGCTAGAAGAAGCAAAAAGTAAAAAATCCTTCGATGCATACTATACTCCTTAATTTGTTGATTTAATTAAGAAAGGGTTTCTTGAAGTGAAAACTTGTAAAGAAATTGACAATAATTACCTCCTTTACTTTTAGATTTCCATTCTGTTTTTGTTAATTAAATAAAACTCATTTTTGCAGGTACTAAAAAATTACCCTAATTGAAAAGGAACCGGATTCCTTAATGCAAAGTCTAAAGCCCCAAAGAGATTATTTAATTTTTCTTGATTGTAGCGAGCTCAAAATAACTTAATGATTTTTCTAAGTCAAGGAAATTTTACGTTTTTTCGGGGTTTTTACCAGAAGCCCCTAATCTTTGACTGAAAATAATACATGATGGTTTTTTTGTCAAGGTCTAATTTATATAGACCTGCTTCCCGGAAGCCCCTCTCTTTTTTAATCCCGTTTTTCTATCCGAAAATCTTTGGAGCTTTTCAACGGTTTCTTTTCAAATTACTTGTACAGAACTATTTTGAAAATCTGATTTCGTCCTCATTATAAATTGCAATTCCGCCGAAATAAGTTGAGATCCATTTATTATTGTATGAATCGACAAATACATTGAAAACGAAATTGTCCTTCAAAGGTGAATTTGATTTATTCCAGTGAATACATTTATTGAAATCATATATAATAATGCCCTCACCAAAACTTCCCGCCCAGATTTTTTTATTTTTATCCTCTACTGCGGAATAAAAACCCTGGATCGGAATTGGCGGATTTCCTTTGTTTAGAGATTTGAAAGTCAGGCCGTCAAATAGAACCAGATCGCCGTATTTATAACTTATCAATTTATTCTTATCTGATGTTTCCGAGATCCAGTAGGCTACATAACTAAGACTATCGACATTAAGATCGGATTCGGATTTCCAGACGCCATCAATTATAAAAGCAAGTTCCCCCTGTGTTGCAAGGTATTTATTATTGTTATCATCTATATAAATGTATGTAACCTTATTATCTATAAGTATAGAGTTCGTTTTATCGTAAATGGTCCAGTTTCCGTTTTCAAAAACTCCAAGCCCATTCGAGAAAGTGCCTACCCAGATATTCGATTGTTTGTCGAAAGCAACCGAATAGATCCAATCCTGGGGGATGCCGGAATTTTTTTCATTAAAAACTTTCCATTCGGAATTCCCATCAAAGACTGCCAATCCTCCACCCATGGTCCCGATATAAATATGCCCGTTATTGAACGCGATGCTGTAGACACAATTATGAGGAAGAGGAGAATTCTCTTTATTAAAGACCGACCAGTTTTTCCCGTCGTATTTAACCAGGCCTTTATCCCATGTTCCGATCCAGTAATTTCCGGCTGGATCCTGAGTAACGCACCTTATCGTATTACTTGGCAATCCGCAGTTTGTAGTATCAAATTGAATCCAGTTGCCGGCCTGAGCCACGGCAACCGAATTCAAAATAAATGAGAACAGAATAAAAATAAATGATGATAAATAATTATTTATCATAAATGCAGAAAAGATGATTATAAGAGTTTCGAGAGTTTTTCAACAAAGACTTGTTTGGGCACCGCGCCAATAACGGTATCTTTTAATTCGCCACCTTTGAAAAATAATACAGTTGGAATACTTCTTACACCGTATGTAATTGCAGTCTGCTGGTTATCATCTACATCAAGTTTTCCGATTTTTGCTTTTCCATCATATTCAGCCGACATTTCTTCAATTATCGGTGCAATCATTCTACAGGGTCCGCACCAGGCAGCCCAGAAATCAACAATCACGGGAAGATCCGATTTTAAAGCTTCTGCGTCAAAGTTATCATCAGTAAAAGTAAAAGGTTTCATTATAATTGACTCCTATCGATTTTTATAAATTAAACAACCCCATTTCTTTTTAGTACTTCGCGGGCAATAATACCTTTCTGAATTTCATTTGTCCCTTCAAAAATTTTATTAATCCTGGAATCCCTGTAGTATCTTTCCACGGGTAATTCTCTTGAATAACCCATTCCGCCATGAATCTGAACTGCATGATCCGCAATCTTATCAAGCGATTCCGAACAGAAGAGTTTTACAATTGCCGATTGTTTGGCAACATCCTTCTTATTATCATAGTCAGTGGCGGTTCTATAGACCATCGATTCCATAGCAAAAATCATAGCAGCCATTTCAGCAAGCATAAACTGAATTGCCTGAAAATGTGAAATGGTCTGGTCGAATTGTTTTCTCTGTTTAGCGTATTGTGCGGACATTTCGAGCAATTCTTTTGAAGCGCCGAGGCATGCGGCTCCTAGGCCCAACCGGCCGGCATCGAGCGTTTTCATTGCCAGTATAAATCCTCTGCCGTCGGTTCCTATCAGATTCTCTTTAGGAATCCGGACATTATCGAACGTAATGGGATTTGTTGAGCTTCCGCGAATTCCCATTTTCTTTTCGGGGGGTCCTGCATGAAATCCCTCCCTGTCAGTTTCAACAATAAAAGCACTTACGCCTTTATCGGTTCTCGCAAAGACAGAAACGATATCAGCAATTCCACCGTTTGTTATCCAGAGTTTTTCGCCATTAATTACCCATTGGTCTCCGTCTTGTTTTGCCCGTGTTCTTACATTGAAAGAATCGGATCCTGCCTGTGCTTCTGTGAGACAGAAAGCACCAATCTTTTCACCTTTTGCGAGCGGGGTAAGATATTTCTTTTTCTGTTCTTCATTGCCGCCTATATATATGGTATTTGCGCCGATCGATTGATGGGCACCGATAAAAGTTGCGGTGGACATACAACCGCGCGCTATTTCCTCCTGCATAAGGCAGTATCCTACTTCACCAAAACCTCCTCCGCCGTATTCTTCAGGAAAGGAAACGCCGAGAAATCCGAGCTCACCAAGTTTTGAGATCAGTTCATCGGGAATTTTTTCGTCGGCATCAATTTTTGAAGCGACCGGTTTTATTTCGTTATTAACGAATTCGCGGGTCATATCGCGAAGCATTTTCTGTTCTTCAGTAAGTATAAATTGCATAATTGTGAGCTCTATATTATTTGATTATTGTACTTGTATTTTCGCCGATATAATTGACGATATATTCACCGCCGTCAACACCTATTACATTCCCTGAGATCCATCCGGCTTTTTCGTCGCACAAAAGTAGAATCGCTTTTGCAACATCTTCGGGAGTTGTAAGACGGTTGTAGGGATTTTTCATTTTGGCCGCATTCATCATTTTATCGAACATCGGGATTTTATTTCCTGCAGGAGTATTGGTAACGCCGGCCATAATAGAATTGCATGTAACTTTCATAGCACCGAGTTCAACGGCAAGCTGGCGGATATGAGCTTCAAGAGCCGCTTTTGCTGCGGAGACAGCACCATAATTAGGAATGACAGAATGAGAACCGGCACTGGTAAGAGCGAATATCCGGCCGCCTTGAGCAAGCAGGTTTCTAAAAACCAATCCCTGAGTCCAGTAGACAAGAGAGTGGGCCATAACATCGAGTGTCATGTTCATCTGGGATGGAGAAAGGCAATCGTTTGCGTTTTTTGATATATAGGGTTTTAAAGTACCGAATGCCAGAGAATGAATGAGTACATGAACATGAGGGTGATCTTTAGTTGCAAATCTCTCTTTAATTTCATCGAGAGTATCGTTTATTTTAATTTGGTCGGCTGCGTTTATATTAAAGAAGACGGCTTTCTGACCGGTCCGTTCAATTTTTTTAATAACCTGCTGAACCTGAGGCATAGTAGCCTGGCGGTCGAGATGGACACCGAAAATACTATAGCCGTTTTTAGCAAGTTCAACGGCCGATGCACCGCCGAATCCGCTTGATGCGCCCAGAATCAGGGCCCACTTCTGTTCCATTTATTCCCCTTTGGTTAATTGTGGCACAAACTTAAGAAAACGAAAATATAAATCAAACGAAATGATTGGCACAGAATTTCCCACCCGTCAAGTGGTAAAATAAACGAGGGATTCATCACCCAATAATTTTTTTATACTATCTACAAACGCATCGGTCGGATTAACTTTGAAATCGACCGCAAATTCTCTTGACGATCCGATATCCCTAACGCAAACCAGGACAGGAATGCTGCCCTGATTCTCCTCCATAATCATTTTAATAAGATTGATAACATATTCGTCGTGCAAAGAGGAATCGAGAATAATTCCGATCCGTTTTGTCAGTTTCGATTTTACATTATCGAGAGATATTGCTTCATCCACATGAAGTTTGATAGCGTCTCCGCTGCTTTCAAGTTTTCCTTTAACCAGAATAGTTGATTCAGGATGAATCAATTCTCCGAATTCCGAAAAAGGTTTGGAGAACATGAGGCAATCGCACGATCCGCTGAAATCATCCAGGCGGAAGAAAGCCATCTGTCTTCCCTGTCTGTCTGTTTTCGGCGATACATCGGTAATTACACCGCAAGCCCTTACAATCTCATTGAATTGAAATGTTGAAGGTTCCCCTAGATGGACTGTAGCAAAAGAATTGTACTCGGTTTCATATTTTCTTAATGGATGATCGCTTAGATAAAATCCGAGCACCTGCCTCTCTTTCGCAAGCCGTTCTTTATCATCCCATGGACGGACATCCGGAAGCGAGGGCATTTCAAAATCGATTGTTTCGGAAGATCCGCCAAAGAGGCTGTCTGTATGAGAATTTTTAGCTGATTTAATTTTGCTTCCGATTGAAAGTGCTTCTTCGATAGCTGCAAAGTGACCGGCACGCGAACCGCCGGTAGAGTCGAATGCACCAGCAAGTACAAGACCTTCCAGGGCACGCTTGTTTACTATTCTGGTATCAACATGAGAGCAGAAATCGTAAATGCCTGTAAAATCCCTTCCTAATTCCTGATGAACTCTATTAATCTCTTCAACTGCCTGGATGCCGACATTTTTAATTGCAGCCATGCCGAAAATTATTTCACCTTTGACTACTTTAAAGTAGACTGAAGGATGATTGATATCAGGCGGTTGAACTTTAACACCGAGTTTCCGGCAGTCTTCTAATAATATCGTTACCTTTTCCGTGCTGTCATATTTGTTGGTAAGATTTGCGGCAAGAAATTCTTCGAGGTAATGAGTCTTTAAATAGGCAGTCTGATAAGCAACCACACTGTAAGCAACAGCGTGAGATTTATTGAAACCGTAATTGGCGAACTTATCGATCGCTTCAAATATCTCTTCGGCAATTTTTTTAGTTATGTTATTTTTTTCGGCGCCGGCAACAAATTTAGCTCTCTGTTCCTGCATCGCTTTAAGATCTTTCTTACCCATCGCTCTTCTTAGAAGATCGGCTTCTGCAAGACTCATCCCCGCAACTTTATTTGCTATCTGAATAACCTGTTCCTGGTAAACAATTATTCCGTAAGTTTCTTTGAGTATCGGTTCCAGAACGGCATGAAGGTATGCAATTTTTTTCCGGCCGTGCTTGCGTGCAATGAAATCGTCTATAAAGTCCATCGGGCCCGGGCGGTAGAGTGCGTTCATTGCTGCAAGATCTGTAATACTGGAAGGCTTCAGCTTTTTGAGGTATTCACGCATCGGGGCGGATTCAAACTGGAATACAGCGGTGGTTTGGCCTCTTCCGAAAAGTTCGTATGTTCTTAAATCGTCGGTCGGAATTTCTTCAATATCTATTTCAATTCCCCTGTTCTGCTTAACAAGTTCAATAGTATCGCGAATGATCGAGAGAGTATCGAGACCGAGGAAATCCATTTTCAGCAGACCGGCGTCCTCGAGGTCTTTCATATTGAACTGAGTTACAATAACACCTTCGTCTCCGTAAGTAGCAAGGGGAACAAATTCGCTTACATCGCCCGGAGTAATAACAACCCCGGCAGCGTGTTTGGATGCATTCCGGTTCATCCCTTCCAGTATTCTGGCATACTTGAGAAGTTCTTTAATTGTAGGGTCATCAGATTTTTTAAGCCATGCGAGTTCGGCTACCTCTTCGAGAGCCTGATCGATTGTAAAAACTCTTCCGAATTTTGACGGAATCCATTTAGTAATACTATCCACCTGCGGAATAGGAATTTTAAGAACTCTTGCAACATCCCTTATAACCTGTTTTGACGAAAGGCGGTTGAATGTAATAATCTGCGCAACCGAATTCTCTCCGTATTTTTCCTTAACATAGGTGATTACTTCCTCCCGTTTATCGTCAGCAAAATCAACATCGATATCAGGCATCGATTTACGTGCAGGATTTAAAAATCTTTCAAATAGAAGATTGTACTGAAGAGGATTAACATTGGTGATACCGAGAGCATACGCAACAAGACTTCCTGCGGCACTTCCCCGTCCCGGCCCAACCGGAATTCCTCTCTTCTTAGAAGCATTTATAAAATCCTGAACAATCAGGAAATAACCTGAGTAGCCCATCTTATTGATTACATCAAGCTCGTACTTAAAACGATCTTCAATCTCCGGTGTAATTGTTTTAAATTTTTTATCCAGACGTTCATAAGCAAGTTGAACAAGGTATTCATCCAGGTTTTTTGCAGTTGAAGTTTCCGGAATCGGAAAGATCGGGAAGTGGTAATCTCCGAATTCAAGTTCTAGATTTATTTTTTCTTCAATCTCCAGAGTATTTTCGATTGCGCCTTTATAATTCATGAAAATATTTTTCATCTCATCGGCGGTTTTGAAATAGATCTGATCTGTACCGTACCGGAGTTCCCGGTAATCCGCGGTACCGGTTTTATCGCCTAGCATTATAAGGATGTTATGCGCGATCGCATGATCTTTATCGATATAGTGAATATCATTGGTTGCGACAAGTTTAGCGCCGATGTCTGCCGAGAGTTTCGGCATTGCCGAGAGGATCGGTTTTTCGATTGCAAGTCCGTGATCCTGAATCTCAAGGTAAAAATCATCGCCGAAGATCTCTTTCAGTCTGACCGCAATTTCTCTTGCCTTCGCGTATTCGTCATTTATAAGATGAGTCGAAATCGGTCCGGCAGGACAGGCAGAAGTACAGACCAGACCTTCGCTGTACTTCTCCAAAATTTCAAGATCGATTCGCGGACGGTAGTAGAATCCTTCGAGATGACCGATAGTAGTCATCTTAATTAAATTATTGTAGCCCGTTTTATTTTTCGCAAGAAGAAGAAGATGATTGTAATGTTTAGATTTTTTTCTGCCGTTTTCAAAATCGCCCGATTTATCGAAACGGGAACGGTCGAATGTAACGTAAGCTTCCATTCCAACGAGAGGCTTAATTCCTTCTTTCTTCGCTTTCTTATAAAATTCTGAAACACCGAACATCACACCGTGATCAGTTAAAGCAACGGCGTGCATATTATTTTTCTTCGCGGTTAAAACTAGATCTTCAACTGTACAGGCGCCATCCTGCAAACTGTAATGTGAATGATTATGTATGTGAATAAAATCTGACATGTTGGGGGTTCTTAGTTCTTTGTTCTTGGTTTTTAGTTCTTAGTTCTTAGTTAGATTTATCCCGTTCATGGTTGCTGATCTAAAAATTCTAATTCTCAAATTCTGCATCTCTACTTCGTTCCGGTATGCCCGAAACCGCCTTCTCCTCTTCCGCTGTTATTAAGATCGTTCGAAAGATCAAGTTCCGCTTTATATACTTTCGATAAAACCATCTGTGCAATACGGTCGCCTCGTTTAACAACAAAGTCCTCCGGCCCGAAGTTGAAAAGAATCACTTTAATTTCGCCCCTGTAATCGGAGTCGATTGTACCCGGAGAATTTAAAACACCAATTCCGTTTTTGGCTGCCAGTCCGCTCCTCGGTCTTACTTCTATCTCATAACCGTAAGGAATTTCCACACGCAAATTTGTCGGGACTAGCGTGAAACTCCCTTTACCGATTACCAGGTCGTTCTCCAACGCGGCACGAAGATCAAGCCCGCTGCTGCCTCCGGTTGCGTATTCCGGAAGCGGTATATCATCAAATCTGTTCTCTATTCTCTGAATCTTAATTAAAATTTTTTCCATAATTTTTTCCGCAGAAATACAATCAGGCTTTAGTTGTGAAATAAAAATTCTACTCAGCGGTTTTAATTCTTAACAGCAATCTGGCCATATGTTTGATTTCACTTACCTCAATTATTTTCAAAATAAAAGATGCGGCGATAAATGCAAACAGTATGCTGAATTTAATTACAAACGAAAATTCATAATTGAAATAGATATAATAATAGATTATACAGGTAGTAATCAGAAGCAGCAGGATCTTTGATATTTTCCAGTATTCGTATTTTATTTTATAAAACTTCTGTGAAATAACGAAAAGTCCCGCCGACATAGTTACATAAGAAAAAAGAGTTGCCAGTGCCGCACCCAATATTCCTATTGAAGGAATCAGAATAAAATTGGCAGCAATATTAATTGCCGCACCTATACCGGTTACAAGCGGAAAATATTTTGTTTTTTCCTCTATATATATTCCTGCCGTAAAATTCACAAAGAGTCCGTGGAACAGGTAACCGAGAAGGACTGCGGGAACTATATAAAGCCCGCCCAGATATTTCTTACCGATTATAGTTTTACCGTTCAGTATTTCCCAGCTTGCAAAATCGCTCACGAATAAAGTTAGAATAATCCAGATGATACTTGCCGCCAGCAGAAAGAGTGTGAGAATCCTGGAAAAAAGTTCTTTGGCATTCTCCTCTTTAGCATTATTAAGAAAGAAGGGCTGCCACGCGTAATGAAACATTGAGACGAAGAGCATCATAAAGATGCCGAGTTTGTAATTTGCCTGGTATATACCGAGCGTTTTAGAATCTGTAAGTGCCTGAACAATAGGTCGATCGATCACCTGAACCATCATTGCAGCAAGGGAACCGGGAAGATAGGGTAAACCGAACTTCAGCATTTTAATGACGATTTCACGGTCAATTCTGAAATTAAAATTGAGTGTAATTTCTGGTATAAGAGCTGTAAACGAAAAAATTGAAGCAACAAGGTTGCTTATAAAAATTGCTTCAATCCCCATATTGAATTTTAAAATTAATATCAGATTAAGTGAAATATTGAGAATGATATTCGAAAGTTTTATAAGCGTAAACTGACCGGCTTTTCTTTTAAGACGTAGACTGGCAAACGGAATTAATGCAATTGCATCGAGAATAAGAATGAGTATGAAATAATAGTAGATACTGGAATACTTTTCCGGAATTTCCATTAACGGAATTACAATTCCGCTGCCAAGATAAAGTACAGAAGCAAGTATTAAAGAAGTGATCAGGACAAACAGAAAAGGGGTGGAGAAATTATCTTTTTTCTTTTCAGGATCGGCAACTGAATAATACTTCATAAAAGCCGCATCCATTCCGTAAATAAACACAATAACCAGAAGCGCCATATAGGCATAGATATTAGAATAGACACCGAAATCACTCTCAGTAATTGACGGGGCATTAGTATAAAACGGGATCAGGAGGAAACCGAGAAATCTACCCACAATAGTGCTGATTCCGTAAATAATAGTGTCTTTGGTAAGTTCTTTAATTTTTTCGATCATTATAATTAACAGACCACAAAAACTGGAAAAAGAAATCGATTATTTTTTTTTGAAATAAGGAGCCAGAATATCAGTATATAATTTTGGAGGTCGTACAGCCCTTTTAGTTTCAGCATTCATAAAAACGTGAGTTGTAAAACCTTCGGCAATAATCTCCCCGGTATCTTTTCTTTTAATCACATATTCAATATGAAGCTTCGGTGAATAGAGTTCTCTTACAATCGCGGTTACTGACAACAGATCGTCGTATACGGCCGGTTGTTTGAAGGTTAATCCTGCATGAAGAAGGGGTAGCTGATAACCCGATTTTTCAACCTCGCTGTATGGAAGTCCTAACGAGCGGAGTAATTCTGTTCTCCCCACCTCGAAGTACTCGAGGTATTTTCCATTATAAACAAACTGCATCTTATCCGTATCGGCATAACGTACACGAATTTCTGTAGTATGAGAAATCATTAACGGATTCTCCGGAAAAATTTATTCAACAACAACACCCATTCTGCCGAATTTTTCTAATCTGTTCTGAACCAGTTTTTCTGGTTTGATTTTCATCAGCGCCGAAAGTTCTTCTTTAAGAGTAAGCTTTAAAGTAGCGGCCATCAGTTCATGATTTTTATGGGCACCGCCGAGAGGTTCCGGAATTATACGGTCGATGATACCTTGTTGAAGAAGATCCTCGGCCGTAAGTTTAAGAGCTTCGGCCGCCTGTTCTTTATAATCCCAGCTTCTCCATAAAATACTTGAGCAGGATTCTGGGCTTATAACCGAATACCATGTATTCTGAAGCATTATAATACGGTCGCCGATACCGATTCCGAGAGCCCCGCCGCTGGCGCCTTCGCCGATAATAACTATGATTATCGGGACTTTGAGCCGGCTCATTTCGAGGAGATTGCGTGCTATTGCTTCCGCCTGTCCTCTCTGCTCGGCTTCCAATCCAGGATAAGCGCCGGGAGTATCAATGAGTGTAACGACAGGTTTACCGAATTTTTCGGCGAGCTTCATAAGTCGAAGAGCTTTTCTGTAACCTTCGGGATTCATCATTCCGAAATTCCTGAAGAGATTCGATTTTGTATCCCTGCCCTTCTGCTGGCCGATGAACATAACTTTGAACTCATCCAGTTTTGCAAATCCGCCTACAACGGCATGATCATCTTTAAATTGCCTGTCGCCGTGGAGTTCGATGAATCCTTCGGTCATCATATAGATATAATCTAGAGTGTACGGCCTTTCGGGGTGGCGGGCGAGCTGAACCCTCTGCCAACGGGTAAGATTATCATAAACATTTTTTTTGAGTTCGTTTACTTTTTCTTCAAGAGTCTTAATTTCATTTGAAATATCGAGATGCCCTTCGTACTTACGCATCTCTTCAATTTTATTTTCTAATTCGATAATAGGTTTTTCAAAATCCAGAACATTTTTTGCCATTGTTACTCCGACCTAAAAAACATTTTAGAAAAAGTCCTTCCTAGGATCTCCATGTCGTACCAGATACTCTGGTTCTTGGCATAGAAGAGATCCAGGTTCTTTAATTCAACGGGATCCTGCCTGTCCACATTTTCAATATACCACAATCCCGTTAATCCCGGCTTTCCTATAAAAAGTTCACCGTGGAAAGAAGAATTCAAAGGACCGATGAAACTCTTTTTCCCGGCAAGAACCGACGGAATTCCTAGAATGAATTGAAAAAAATCGCTCTTCTTAGATGTGAACTTGTGGATCAAATATATCAAAGGGTAGACCAAAAGTAAAATTAAAATTAAACTGAAACCGAAGTCGAATATCTGTTTTGTAATCCGATGCGGGAATGAGGAAATATTATACTGGACTTTAAGGAGAGGAATATCGTCGAGCATTTTAATAGAGGATTTGCCGACCAGGTAATCGAGCTCTTTACCGGCAACCATGAATTCAACATTTTCTCCCTGCGATGAGGAAACAGCGGAGAACATCTGATCGAACGAAATATCATCCGAAGAGAAAATTACTCTGTCTATTTTTTCGTCAGCAATAATTTTTTTAATGTTCTCGAGAGTGCCGAGGACTTTGTAACTGCCGATTTGACTTCCGATGTTTCTTCTTGTAAGTCCGATAAAACCGACGATTTGATATAGATTACTGAAATCCGATTTGAGTTTGCCTGTCAGTTCCAAAGCTTTCGTCTCGCTACCGGCGATAAGAGTCCGCGACTTTCGCGTATCGCTTTCAAGTCCTATTCTGAAAATTCCTTTTAGAAAAATCCGCCAGAGCGGAAATGATACAAAGAGAATAATATAAGTAATCAGTACAACCGCACGACTGAAAGCAACCTGTTTGAAGAAGTAAGTAAACGCACTAAGAATAATCAATCCGTAGAAGAGAGAACCGATTGTTCTAAGAGTTGACAAGGATTTTTTCTTATAACTTCCATTCATCAACGAAATAACGACCTGCATAAGAGCCGGTATGAAATAGACCAAGGGCTTGCTGAATTCGGGGAAACCGTTCCAGTTATTATTAGAGTAGACCGATTCCGCGGCACGGACAGCAGCGGCAGCAATTATAAAATCGATCACTATACTCGCAAGGGCAAGCTTATAGACATTGGCAAAGGCAATCAGTTTTCTTAAAATTATTGCAACCTGTAGAATCGATTCAGTTACGAAAGAGGAAGAAAAATGTTTACGAACGAAGAGATGCATTGCATCATAAAACACTTTGGTTTCGTCCATGCTGCTTCTTTTAGTACTTTCGCCCTTGAAGTGAATCACTTCGGTAGTATGGACATAGAAAACCTTATAACCGGATTTCTGAGCCCTGTAACAGAGATCGAGATCCTCACCGTACATGAAGAACCTTGGATCGAAGCCGCCGATTTTCTTATAGAGTTCTCTCCGCATCATCATAAAGGCACCGCTGACAGCATCAACTTCGTAAGTCTCATTTTCCGGAAGAAAGGTAAGGTTGTAGCGCGCGAACAATCTGCTCTTAGGAAAGAGACGGCTAAGTCCCATCACTTTTGTAAATGAGGTCCATGGACCCGGGAAACCTCTTCGGCAGGCAAGCTGAAGAGAGCCATCCGGATTAAGTACTTTGCACCCCGCTATTCCGGCTTCAGTATGGCTTTCGAAGAAGCTGATCATCTCTTTAAGCGTATTCTCTTTAATTATTGTATCAGGATTGATAAGAAGAAGATATTTACCTTCGGCAATCTGAAGCGCCTGATTATTTGCCGCACCGAAACCGGCATTGGATGAATTAACAATTAACTTAACCTCAGGAAATCTCTCTTTCAGCAGTTCAACGCTTCCGTCATCAGACGCATTATCGACAACAATTATTTCGGTTCTTATGTTATTAACGCCGTTCCTAATCGACTGGAGAAGGTTGAGAAGAAACTCCTTCACGTTATAGTTAACAATTATTATGGAGAGATCGATCAGATTATTCATTATTTAAGCGATCCGAATAAACTTTTAAATCTAAGTTTCCAAACCATGAAGACGGCTTCACGAACAATTTTTTTAGACATTTTAGAAGTCCCTTTCACTCTATCAACAAAAACAATCGGCATTTCGGTCAATCTAAACTTCTTCTTCCAGGCTAGAAAATTTATTTCGATCTGAAAGGAATATCCGTTGGAATGGATCCTGTCGAGATCGATCGATTGAAGCACTTCCTTTCTTATGCACTTAAATCCGCCAGTACCATCTTTAACCGGAAGACCGGTTATTACCCGGGTGTAGAGGTTCGCAAAGTAACTAAGTAACAAACGACGGATAGGCCAGTTAATTACTCTTACGCCGTAAATATACCTGCTTCCGATTACAAGGTCGTAAATTGGTATTAGCTCGAGAAAATTCCTTATCTCCTTCGGATCGTGGGAGAAATCGGCATCCATCTGAATGACCGCATCAAAATTATTCTGAAGAGCGAATTTGAATCCGGCTACATATGCCGTTCCGAGTCCCATTTTACCGGGCCGGCTGATAAGATTTATCCTCTTATCATTTTGCGATAATTTTTCAACATAAGCCGTAGTACCGTCTGGAGAATTATCATCAACTACAAGAATATTAATACCGGGATATGATTCGAGAATTTCCGGAATCAATTTCTGAATATTATTCAGTTCGTTATATGTTGGTATAATTACTATAGTTTTCATCTTATGGAATTCACTTAAAATTATAAACGGATTATAGGAAATTAATCATAATGACCTTTTCCGAACAGAACAACAAAAACTGTCCTGAAAAGAATTTTAAAATCCATTCTGAGACTAATATTCTCGATATAAAAAAGGTCGTAACGCAATTTAACTTTAACATCTTCAATGGTTTCATCGTACTTATGTTTCACCTGAGCCCAGCCGGTAATTCCTGGTCTTACTTTTAAGCGTCTTTTATAGAGCGGAATTTCCTCGGAGAGTTTTTCAACAAAGTAAGGGCGTTCGGGCCGCGGGCCAACAAAGCTCATATCACCTTTAAGCACATTATATACCTGGGGGATTTCATCCACTCTGATCTTACGGATAAGTTTTCCGGTTTTAGTAATTCTTGGATCGTCCTTGGTTGACCAGACGGGACCTGTTAATTTTTCGGCATCCTTCACCATAGTTCTGAATTTTACAATGCGGAATATTTTTCCGTTCATACCCATCCGCTCCTGTCTGTAAAAAACAGGGCCGGGGCTTTCCAGTTTAATTGCAAGAGCGGTCAGTAAAGTGAATGGCAGTGTAATTATTATCAGGACAAGTGAAAGAAGGATATCCATAAGCCGTTTCAGTTTTTTTTCCCATTCGGGCATCAGTTCCGGCATAACGTCAATTAGCGGTACACCATAAATCTGTGAAGTGCGGGCCTGTCCGCTTATAATATCATATAAGTCCGGAACAATTTTAATGGATATGTTTTTCCCTTCGCATTTGGATATTATTTCGAGAAGAGTATCTTCGTGATGACGTTCAATCGATATAATAATATTCTTGATGCTGTACTGGTCAATAATCTTCTCAAGGTTGGCGACAATATCTATTACTTTTACATCTTTATATTCTTTTCCCAGGTTTTTACCGAAGACGGCAACATAGGCAACAACATCGAGACCCAAGGCACGGTGATCCAGAATGGTATCATGTATTTGATTAGCTCTTTCATTAAATCCGATAATGAGCGCATTCCTTCTTCCAATACCTTTTATCAAAAGATTGCGCTGAATACTCCGGACAATAAGACGTCCGCTTCCTACAAAGAAAAGGAAGATCAGCCAGTAGAGGAAAATATAGAACCTGAAAGAAGATACAGCACCAGTATTATAATCATCCCACATTATAACGAAAAGAAGAATGAAGATACCTACGAACGATGCCTTGAAGAGTGTGGATAATTCATCAAATCTCGAAAGAGCAAACCAGGTGCGGTACATTCCTACAAATGTGAAGATAATCAGCCAGTAGAAATAAATTGAAAAAAGCGGAAGAAGAAAATCGGGCTGCGACAACAACTGGAACCATCCGGTTTCAACCCTGAGATAAAAAAAGAGAATCCAGGAAAGATTTACCGTAAAGAAATCAGTAACGAGTATAAGGAGTTTTTCAATATTTTTGTTCAATATTTCCTCAAGGATTTAATTCAGATTCGCTAAAACTTTATTTGCCAGATAATCGCCAATTGAAAGAGAACTCGTTGCTGCCGGCGAAGGAGCATTGCAAACATGGAAAATTCTTTTATCCTCGACAATGTAAAAATCGTCGAGCAATCCTCCGTCTCTACTGCATGCCTGAGCGCGTATGCCTGCCCCTCCGGTAATAAGATCGTCCTTTTGAATACCGGGTATCAGCTTTTGAAGTTCACTAACAAAAGCCGACTTGTTGAAAGATTTGTAAAATTCTCCGATGCCGACTTTCCAATTCTTCTTAACAACCTTATGAAAACCGGGGTAAGTAAAAGTTTCGAAAGCATCTTTTATATTAAAACTTGTTTTAGAATATCCTTCCCTTTTGAATGACAGGACGGCATTAGGCCCGGCCTCTCTTTCACCGTTTATCATCCGTGTAAAATGAACACCAAGGAAAGGGAATTCGGGATTCGGTACCGGATAGATCAGATGTTTCACCAGATCTTTCTTTTCATCTTTTATCTTATAATATTCACCGCGGAAAGGAATAATTTTAATCTGAAGATTGGGGTGGGTCATCCTGGCTAAACGGTCCGACTGAAGTCCCGCGCATGTAACAACAAAGTCCGATTGATAAACGGAATTAAAGGTTATCACTTCGCATCCGCTTCCGGAAATTTTAATATCAGTAACTGTCTCATTGAAGAGAATATTAGAGCCGTATTTTAGAATCAACTCAAGATATTTATTGCATACCCCGGTGTAATTTATAATTCCAGTTTGAGGTACTTTGATAGCACCTTTGCAATCAACATGCGGTTCAATTTCACTGACTTCTTCTCTGCTCAACAATTTCAATCCGGTAAGTCCGTTCTGGATTCCGCGTTCATAGAGGTTTTTCATATAAGGAATTTCTTTTTCGGAAGTTGCAACAATTATCTTTCCGCAGATTTCATATTTTACATCATTACTATCGCAGAAATCGAGAAGCATCTTATAACCGTTAATACAGTTTGTTGCTTTCAGGCTGCCGGGTTTATAATAGATACCCGAATGAATAACACCGCTGTTATTTCCTGTCTGATGGCGGGCAACCGAACTTTCCTTTTCCAGGATAAGGATTTTAAGTGAAGGATTTTTTTCGAGGATTTTAAGTGCCGAGGCCAATCCGACAATTCCCGCACCTATCACAATAATGTCATATTTCATTTATCTCTCCGTAGATGTCCAAATTACACTGTGCTGTTTCTTCAAAAATTTTATGAATCCTTCTGCTATCGCCAGGTTAGATACAACAAAAAAATACGGGAGCGAGAATACAGGTATTCTCACTTTAATAAGAGAAAGCAGATAACCGCAAAGAGCGAGCAGATAAAGTATAAACTGAAGATAAAACACTTTCTGTGCAAAAAGATTCTGGTTCATTATCATGTAACTTATAATAAACAGAATAAATAGAAGGAGAGGAAGAAACCACCTTGTTACTTTGTGCGACCAGAATGCATAACTTAAAAATTTATTTTTATCCCACAGAAGATTTTTAAAATAGATCAAAGTCTGAAAATTGGTTGCGCCGAACCGGACTTTTCTTCCATACTCGGCCGAAAGATCCTTTCCCGTATCCTCATAAGCGAGTGCGTCGTTACGGTATGAAAATTTGAAACCACCTGAGATAACCGACAGGGAGATAAACAGATCATCTGTAACCGCTTTAACAACCGGTACAGGATGATAAAGCTCTTTTCTTATTGCAAAAATACCTCCGTTGGCGGCAAGAAGTATTCCGCACCGTCCCTCCAGTTTTTTTATAAAGGTCTCGTATTTCCAGTATTCAACCTCTTCAACCCCTTCGCTTTTACTCGATTCGTTATCGACGAGGACAAGTTTGCCGCATACTCCTCCGATCATTTTATCCGAAAAATCCTCTATAAGATTTCGTAGTGCGTTTCTGTGAAATTTAGTATTTGCATCCGTAAACACTAGGATTTCGTTATTAACTTTTCTGAAGAGTTCGTTCAGAATTCCGGCTTTCCCTTTTCTTTCTTCGGAGAGATAAATATTCAGCCAGTTATATTTTTTTCCCTGTTCAATCAGAATTTCATTTGTTCGGTCGGTAGAGAGATCGGAGCCGATAAAGACTTCAATTTTATTCAGGTCATAATTGAGTTCGGAGATATTTTTGATCCGTTCCTCAATAACTTTTTCCTCATTATAAGCAGCGATAAGAATAGATACTTTGGGTTCAAAGCCGGATTCGGTTTTGGGTCCGGAATGTTTTCTGCTTTTAAAATAAATAACAACAGGATAAAGAAAAAAGGAATTGAGGATAAGAAATCCCGCCAGATAAAATAATATTTCACCTAAATAGATCATTCCCCGCCTTTCAGCAACTTACGGTATGTATCTTCAAATTTTTCAGCAATCGACTCCCAAAGATAATTCTCTTTAATGAATTCTTTTCCTTTCAGGGATATATTTTTACCATCAAATTTCTCATCGAAGAATTCGATAATTAAAGATTCAAACCCTAACTCATTCTCCGCAACAAGAATCTCCTTACCGTTTTCAACCGGAATTCCTTCCATTCCCATCGGAGTTGTAACAATATTAACACCGGAGGCAAGCAGTTCAAGGATCTTAACTCTTATACCGCTCCCTATCCTGAGCGGAACAATAGCAAGGGACTTGTCCGCCAATTCTTGGAATATATCCTTCACAAATCCCTTAACAATTATATTATCTTTCACGGACTCGGGAAAGAAAAATTTTCCGGGTATTCCCCCGCCGTAGTGATAAAGTTTTACGTCTTTGAATTTTCTTACAATTGCCGGGAAAATACAATTAACAAACCACTTAAAACCGTCGTAGTTCGGATACCAATCAAGCGAACCGATATGAACCAAGGAATATTTTTCAATTTCAGTTCTATTTACTTCCAGCAGTTCCTTTTCAATACCGAGGGGAATAGTAACGGTTTTTACATGCGGATTAAACCGCTTTAATCTTCTTTCATCCTCGGCGCTCATCATAATAACGCAGTCGAAGCGGGAGCAGAGAACCGGTTCATATTTTATAAATTTTCTATACTGAATATAGGCATAGAATTTCAGAAGAGGATTCGATTGTTTTTTGTAATACCTCTCCATAATTGTCAATTCAAGATTCTCCTGCCGCAATACAACCGGTGTGTCGCACAGACTTCTTATCCTGTCAACAATCCATCCCATGTGAGCATTGGTAATATGAATAATATCATATTTATTTTTTTTAAGATGACCGGAAATAAAAGAATCAAGTTCGGGACGGACATACTTGCTTAGGTTGTAAGGAGTTTTGCTGAAGAGATTTACGACGGCACCAGCAATGCTGTTCCGGGTAATCAGATCGAGCGGATACAGTTTTGCGTATTTTTCTATTTCACTAATATCATTTCGAAAATCCTTCTGCTGGCTGTAAGCAATTACATCAATTTCATGACCGCACTGCCGAAGATATTTGATAACACCCCACATACTTTTCGTATGGCCATCGACAGGAGGATAAGGAATTTTCGGAAGTATCTGTAGTATCCGCATCTTATTTAGACCTGTTTACTGGGTAAACAAATAATTGCCTGAAAAAATAATATCCTTTCAGAATCGTATTCCTGTTAAAAGATACTGCTCCGACAACTGAAAATATGAAGCCTCTGAGAACCAGTCCTATCCAGTGAAATAAAATTAGAACCATGAAATTAGCGCCGCGAAAGTGTTTCTGATAGAACTGAATCTTGCCTGTAGTTTGATTTTTGAATTTGAACCAGAGATCCGAATCGGCCGAAGCTCCGCCGTAATGGATTATGGAAGTGGAGGGATTAAAAAATACTCTGCCGCCCGAGTCTTTAAAACGTTTGCAGAGGTCTGTTTCTTCAGAATAGAAAAAGAATCTTTCGTCAAATCCTTTCATCTCCATAATTTTTGCGGAGGGACAGAACATGAAAGCCCCGCGTATAACATCCACTTCGACTGGTTCTTCAAAAGTTACCCGGTTCTGCCAGTACTTATCGAATAACTTTTTCCCGGCAAATAACTTATAGAGGAAGAGGTTCTCAGTTATCGTATTCCACAATCCGGGAAATTCAACAACGCTTTCCTGTTTCGAGAGATCTGAATTCAGCAATTGAATCCCCGTAAATACCGGTACGGTTTTCGATTCGGCAAAATCATAAACTGTCTTAATAGAATCCTCTCTAAAAACCGTATCGTTATTCAAGAACAGAATATACTTCCCTTTAACGAACGGCAACGCAACATTATTGGCTGCGGCGAAACCGATATTAGATTCATTTTTAATAAGCCGGACTCCGGAATATTTTGCGGTAAGCTTCTCGATATTTCCGGAAGTTGAATTGTTATCAACTACGAATATTTCATTCACAGTTCCTTTACAGAAATTGAATAACGATCCGAGACACTTATCTAGAAGATCGAAGGCGTTGTAATTTACAATAATAATTGATACATCTATCTGTGAAGGTACCGGCTCCATTTTTCCCTGTTGATTAACTTAAAGATGAGATTCCATTCCTCATTTTCAAAGTAGCCGAATATTTTAAGAGAGAAAAGAATCGATGTTAATGAAAGTATAAGATAGACCAGAAGCGGGAGAAATGAGAAGAGAAATATCAGCAGAGCAACTGCTGTGGCCCAAATAATAAAACGGAGGTTTATAAATGATAGACTGAATTTATTTCTGTTCAATGCCCAGAAGAGAAAAGCGAATCCTGTAAATCCGGCAATCACTTTCGAGAATCCTACTCCCGCGTAGGAAAATTCCGGGATAAGCAGAACATTCAAAATTGTATTTGATGAAACCAGAAGAAACGAATAAAGTAGGTTTATTAACTGCCTTCCGTGTGCTGTAAGAAGATCGAGCGTAAAATAGTTGAAGAACATAAAAACGAGTGACCAGAAAATCATTGCGGCTGGAAGTCCGGCAGCCCGGAATTTTGCACCGAAGAGAATTGTTATTATCGATTCCGACCTGAAAGAAAAAACCAGAGCAAGTGCAAATGAAACCAGGAAGAGTACTTTGTAAACCAGCGAGTTTATCGAATCGGTTTTTAACCTGTCTGTAATATTCTTAACCAGGAACGGGAAAACCGTTGTAACCACTACATTCGGAATAATATTAAGAGGCATTGTAAGCCTTGTAGCAACCGAATAAATACCTGCGGAATACTCGTCCTTGTAAAAAGTTAACAAGACAACATCGAACTGCTGATATACAATAGCGAGCAGAACGAATCCTGCCAGCGGAGCCGATTCCTTAAGAAGCCAGGCAGCTTTATAAAAAATGATCTTCGGCTTAAAATTGAATTTTTTCTCGAGATAGATGAATTGAAGGACAAATCCGGGCAGTGTTGAAAAAACATATGCCAGAACAAAGTAATAGATCCCCCCATTCACTAAGGGCATAATCGCAACAAGTATAAGGAAGAGAAGGCTGTCGAGTATAGTTAGTGTCATCGGGTAGTGCATCTTTAGATGAACCTTGAACGGTGTTGAAAGAAGCTCCCGGAAATTTGCCATCCTTGTAGAAAAGATTATGCTTACAAATAAAATATTCGAGAGTATGAATTCCTCGGTTGTAAAATCGATCAGATAGATTACCAGATCGAAGACTGCCAGCACAGCTATGAAAAGAACCAGCCGAATCGAGATTGCGCTGTTAAGAAAGTTGTCGTCACCAGATTCTTTTGAGGATTCACGGAAGACGATTGGACCGAGACCGAAATCGATCACCTTCGATAGAATTCCAACAATTGCAACGAGGTAGCCGAATTTGCCGAAATCGTGAACCGATAAAAATCTTGCAGCCAGGACAAATGCCGCAAAATTAAGGGCAAGCGATAAACCCTGTCCGACCGACAATGAAAAAATATTTTTAGTGATCTTCTGGATAGAATGCCTTCAATTAATAAATTAATTATAGCCGGGCGCCGGTCATAAAAATACCTACATTATCTTTAAATGCCGATGCAAAATATTAAATTATCACGAACTTTATAATCAATTATATATTAATTGGTTATTCCTGACATGGAAGTTATATTTGGCCTAATAAAATTATGATTAACAGCAGGTGATTACAAATATGATTAATAAGGATATACCGGTTTTCATTCTTTGCGGCGGACTCGGTACCCGGTTAAAGGAAGAAACCGAATTCAGACCCAAACCGATGGTTCCCGTTGGGGATAAACCAATTCTCTGGCATATAATGAATTCATACAGCAAATTCGGATTCAAGAAATTCATTCTCTGTCTCGGTTTCAAATCGGAAATTATTAAGTCCTATTTTTTGAATTATTCATCTCTCAACAGCGATTTTACCGTAAATCTTCAGAACAATGAAATTACGGTTCATTCAGTCGGTCACAATTTGAACTGGGAGGTTACACTTGCCTATACCGGTGAATTGAACATGACGGGAAGCAGAATAGCGATAGCTGCGGAAAAGTACTTAGGACCTTCTGAAGACTTTGCCGTTACATACGGTGACGGATTAACAAATGCCAACCTTAAAGAGGAATTTGAATTCCACAAACAACACGGTAAGATTGGGACCATATTAGGCACAAACCCGCCATCGAGATTCGGATCAATCAAACTGAATGGAGAAATTGTTGAGGAATTCAGCGAGAAACCTGAATTCGAGGATGAATGGATTAACGGCGGCTATTTTTTCTTCAAGCGGGAATTTTTATCCTACTTATCCAAAGATGAAAAGTGCATTCTGGAACGTCAGCCTTTAGTTAAGCTTGCATCGGACAGGCAGCTGCAGATGTTCCGGCATAAAGGATTCTGGGCATGTATGGATACTCAAAGAGACAGAGAATATTTAAATCAATTATGGAATAGCGGCAACGTTCCGTGGTAAACTAACAAGCAAACTGGAATTAATGAATGAGAGTATTACTAACCGGCCACAAAGGATATATCGGCGCACATCTGTTAGAAATATTAAAAGAGGAAGGCCATTCGGTAACCGGCGTGGATCTGAATTTATTTCCCGAAGCCGAATGGGAGAATACAGTAAAGCCTGACAGAGAATTACTGAAAGATTTCCGGAATCTCCAACCGAATGAAATTGAAAATCACGATTGTGTAATGCACCTTGCGGCAATATCGAACGATCCGATGGGCGACCTGGTAGAACAACTTACTTACAATATAAACCTGCATGGATCTGTCAATCTGGCAAGAAAAGCAAAAGAAGCCGGGATTCCTAGATTTCTTTTTTCCGGAAGCTGTTCCGTATACGGTAAAGGTGTTAACCTGGACCTTGATGAAAACTCCACATTAAATCCGGTATCTGCATACGCGGTTTCAAAAGTAAAATCGGAAGTAGAAATAGGAAAACTTGCCGATCAGAATTTTTCTCCGGTCTTCCTGCGAAATTCAACCGCTTACGGATTCTCTCCCGTCTTACGAATTGATCTGGTAGTAAACAACCTTCTGGCATGCGCAATTTCAAGAAATGAAATCCGGATAATGAGTGACGGAACTCCATGGCGCCCGTTGATTCATGCCCGTGACATCGCAAGAGCATTCATTGCTTTTGCAAATGCTCCCGCACAGGAAATTCATAATAAGGCAATTAATATAGGTGCCAATCATGAAAACTATCAGGTGAAGGACGTTGCAGAAAACGTCGGTAAACTTATACCATCTGCAAAAATCGTCTTTACCGGAGAAGTCGGCGAGGATCCTAGAAATTACAGAGTAAATTTTGACTTGTTGAATAAAGTCCTGCCCGGTTTTAAACTTGAATACAATCTGGAAAAAGGGATGGAGGAATTATATTCTAAATATAGAGAACACAATTTTAATCTAAGCGATTTTGAAGGTGACCGTTTTGTTAGATTAAGAACACTAAAAAAGAAATTAGGGCAATTCGGAGAATAGCAGAGATGAAATTTATTCCTACACCATTAATCGGCGCATATGTAATTGAGTTGGAAAAGCGCGGGGACGACCGGGGATTTTTTGCACGCGCATTCTGTGTTAAAGAATTTGAATCGAATGGGCTTAACAGGAATATTGTGCAGATTAACAATTCTTTGAGTAAGGACACCGGTACGCTGAGGGGAATGCATTATCAACTGGCTCCTAAGTCCGAAGATAAAATAGTGCGGTGTATAAGTGGCCGGTTATATGATGTAATTATTGATCTTCGCCCGGAATCCAAAACATTTAAAAACTGGTTTGGTGTAGAGCTTAGTGCTGAAAACAGATTATCGCTGTATGTACCGAAAGGATTCGCGCACGGATTTATAACTCTTGAGGAGAACACAGAAGCATTTTATCTGGTCACCGAATTTTATTCGCCCGAGCATGAGAGAGGCATCCGTTATAATGATCCGGAGTTTAACATAAAATGGCCGATAGAGCCGAAGATAATTTCGGATAAAGATTTGAATCACCCAGATTTCAACCAATCATATCATTTAAAGTAAACGATGAAAATTCTATTAACCGGTATAAGCTCATTTACAGGTTTCTGGTTTGCTGAGGAATTATCCAATAAAGGTCATGAAGTAATTGCAACACTCACAAAAAATTCTCCCGATGAATATGAAGGAATACGAAAGGAACGGATCTCGTTAATTCTGGATAAAGTAACCCCCGTTTTCGGTTCCAGATTCGGTGATGCGGTATTTAATGAAATTATTGAATCTGGTATTGATGTCTTATGCCACCACGGCTCTGAAGTGACAGATTACAAAAGCATTAAGTTCGATATCGCCAATGCGGTTAAACAGAATACGAATAATATTATTGGCGTTATTGAACATCTAAAAAAGAATAATTGCAGCTCGATTGTTTATACAGGCAGCGTATTTGAACCGAACGAAGGATCCGGGACAAAACCTCTTGACGCTTTCTCCCCTTACGGTTTATCAAAAAGTCTAACCTACGAAATCCTTCGTTATTACTGCTCAACATTCGAAATAAAACTCGGCAAATTTGTTATTCCGAATCCATTCGGTCCTTTCGAAGAGGCACGGTTTACGAATTATTTAATTCAGAACTGGTTTAACGGAAAAACTCCTGAAGTAAAAACACCCGATTATATACGCGATAATATTCATGCAGACCTGCTTGCAAAAGCATATGAATCATTTGTTCAAAAAGTGTTTAACGGGAATAATCCGGAAAGTAAAACTAATCCGGGTTTATATGCCGAATCACAGGGGGCATTTACAGGGCGTGTAGCTCATGAAATGGAAACGCGATTAAATATTAAATGCGATTTCAAATTATTAAAACAGACTGATTTCAGCGAACCGTTAGAGAGAATTAATACAGATAGAATTAGGGATGTTTTTAATTGGAACGAGTCTGCAGCGTGGGACCGATTAGCAGATTATTATTCAACAAAATACATTAACAGAGTTTGAAACTGCTTTTCTACTTCTCTTCATCCGTTACGTAATTGGAATAATTGTTCTTAAAGTACTCGTAAGTAAGTTGTATTCCTTCGTGAATAGAATACTTCGGATGCCATGAAGTAATTTTGTGCAATTTTGAGATATCAACAGAAACATCGCCGGTCTCAATCTTCTCGTAATTATCGGGCCACGGAATGAATTCCATTCTACCCTTTTTAACACATGAGATAACACTGCTCACCATATCACAGAATCTAGTTGAATTTCCCGAACCGATATTTAGGATTTCTCCAATAGCCTCATTGCTTGAAGATGCCAGGACTATTGCATCAATAATATCATCGATATAGATATAGTCTCTCAGCTGTTTGCCGTCGCCGTAAATTTTAATTGTCTTATCCTCCATCGCCTGTCTTATAAACCAGCCGACGAGAGAATATTTATTATGTTTAATCTGCTGCCTTGGTCCGAACGGATTCGTAATTCTGAAAATAGTACAAGGGATTCCAAAGTCCTTGTAGTACATCAATAAATATTTTTCGGAAGTCAGCTTATGGATTCCGTAAAGACTGAGGGGATTGGTCTCGCTCTGTTCGGTGATAGGCGAATGTTCGGCTTTGCCATAGACCATTCGCGAACTTGAAAAAATAATACGGATGGCCGGATTGAACTTACGGCAGATTTCTAAAATATTTAGTGTGGATTTTGAGTTAACATCGAGATCTTCAAACGGAATACTGAGACTATCGATATAACTTACCTGCGCGGCCAGGTGAAAGAGATAATCTGATTTTTCAATAATAGGTTTAATAAGTTCCGAATCCCTCACATCGCCTATAACTATTTTTACACGGTCTCTTATATTATCCAGGTTATAAAAATTTCCGCCGTATAAAGGATTAAGATTATCGACAATGGTAATATTGGCTTCGTGCTCTAAAAGTTTGTGAGCAAGATTGCTGCCGATGAAGCCGAGTCCTCCGGTTATAAGAATATTTTTATTTTTGAACAAATTATTCATGTATTTCCAATTAATCCGGATTGAAGAGATTAAACCTGCGAATTTCCGGTTGTAAAATATACTTCTTTATAATTATTGACCATCTTTGATAAAGAAAAATCTACTCGAAGAGAAGCATTATGCTCAACAATCTTTTTCCGTTCATGCCGTATCTTTAATAATTTTTCGAGGTATTCTTCGGTGTTATCGAGTTCAAAAAGCTGATTGCTGTCCATACCCACCACATCCGGATTACCTCCCACATTGGAAACCAGAACCGGAGTATTGGAATAGATTGCCTCAATCAGACTTATAGCAACTCCTTCATATCTCGATGTAAGCGTAAAAAGATCGAACCCGCTTATAAAACGGTGGGAATTTTTAATCTCACCAAGCAGATAAAAATCGTTTTCAATGCCCCGCTCTTTAATCATCCTCATGTACTCATCATAATCCTGCCCGTCTCCGATAATTATGACCTTTGCATCGGGCATCTTTTCTTTTATTAAATGAAAATTATTTATAAGGAATTCATAATTTTTTTGATAAGCAAGCCGCCCTGTAGAACCGATTACAAAATTTTTCTCAAGATCAGTCCCGCATTTATCAGAAAGAAATTTCCGGGCTTCATCGGCATTCAGGAATTCCAGTTCTTCCGGATTCAATCCGTTATAAATGATTCTGGCATTTTTAAACATTCTTTCTCCTGCCAGTTCATCGTAATTCATCCGGCATTCAAAAATTATCTCGTCAATGGCCTTAAGAAATATTTTAAAATAGAGCTTGGCAAGATATTTAACAATAAAATTAGGATTGAAGTTTTTATCGATGAAGGAGAGTCCGTGAAAAGTAAAAACATTTTTAGGTTTATTTTTGAGAAAGAGTGAGGCCGCCGCACCGATTAGAGTATTTGAACTATTCAAGTGAACAACATCATATTTATTTCTTTTCAACAGACTTCGGAGCTGGAACACAAAATAAAGGGCATTAAAGACACTGAAATTTCTTTTTAATGAGTTCAGATAATAATATTTAATGTTGTACTTATCGAGCTCGCGGAACAGGAAATCGCCGTCGCCCGCAACCACTTCCACCTCATCACCGTTATTCCGGAAAGCCCTGGCGAGGTTAAGAACAAAAACCTGAGCTCCGCCAATATCCGATTTAGTAATTACGTAGAGGATCCTCATCGGTTCTTAAGCCTTTTTTCTTCGTAGATGGATTTGAAGAGTCCGGCCAGTCTGGGCCCCGTTGCCTGAAGAGAGTATTTCTCCTCAACAAGTTTCCGTCCTGCCAAACCCATCTTCTTTCTCAATTCAATATCGTTTTTTAAAATGGTAAAATACTTTATCCAGTCTTCCGATGTACTGGCAAGGAATCCGTTAACTCCGTGTTGAACAATTTCTACGTTCACACCAACCGGCGAAGCAATAACCGGTTTAGCGCACGCCATATACTGGATTAACTTAAATCCGCATTTGCCCCGCTCCCACGGACTATCTACCAGCGGCATTATACCTATATCAAATCCCTGAACATCCTTAACTTCATTTTCGTCTTTCCAGGTCCTTATCTCTACCGGCAAACCGTCCATGGAAAAATCTTTGGAACCGATAACAATCAATTCAGATTCATTATCGCTGCAGAAAGTTTTAAGTTCCTCATGGATCGATAACAGGTATTTGGCCGTTGGAGGAGAGCCGAGCCATCCTATTATGAACTTATCATTCTTAACTTCCGGGCCGACAAAGAAGCGGTCAAGGCTTACAACAGTCGGAAATATTTCAATCTGCCTGGCAGAATTCAACCTGGCGCGATCTGCAAGATATTCATTGCCCGCAACAACAACGCGCGAAAGATTCATTACACTGTCAATCTTTTTTCCTAATAATCTACGGACCAGCGGATTGCTGTGAAGGTCGTAACGATGGAAGAAGGCGTCGTCGTAATCAACAACGACCGGGATATTCGATTTGAGCAGCATTTTTTCGAACCATCTTGGAAGCCATGGAAATGCCTCCTGCTGAAGCCATATAAGATCTATTCCGCTTTTAGACATCAGCAGGGCTATTCTATTAAAATAGTTCTTAATAATTTCTAAATAGGGTACAGGGGCATCCTCAAAAAGATAGTTAATATATCTGTAACTCAGGAGCGGCTGTTCAATTATTTCCCAGCCTTCTTTTTCGAGATATGGAAAATACTGAAACATCCGGACCATACTGCTGGATCCGCGCCGGTCGTATCTGGATAGAAGTAAAATTTTCATAGCGAAGCTTTTGTAATTAAGCTGATAATCTCCTGAACAATAATTTATAACCTTTTAATACTTCTTTCATTTCCCGGGGTTGTCCTTTCAAAACAGAATCGACTAATCGGGTCACCGGTTCAATAATCATCGTTACGCAAAAAATTAAAAAATATGAGATCTTATTAAAATGTTTTTTGCAATAAATCAGTTTACTGTGAATTATAAGTGCAAGCCGCATTGCTTTAATACTTTCAGTAGTTCCCCCTCCCCTGTGGAATATTCTGGTACCGGAAAGGTAGTAGCTACTGTATCCGAGCTTTTTTGCCCTTAGAGCCAAATCTAGATCTTCAAAATAAACAAAAAAACTTTCATCATAACCTTTCAGCACTGCAAATAAATCTCTTCTTATCATAAAAAAAGAACCCATTACCTGATCTACTTGCCTGTCCGAAAGATGATCCCACTCATTCATAAAATGTCCTGGAAAAATTCGCGGAAAAATCTTATCCAGCCCGAAAGATTGATAGATCATTCTAAAAGGTGTTGGAAACCTCGCACAGTTTCTGGCTACTTCGCCCTCCTCATTAACCAGTTGAATACCCGCAATTCCAACCTCAGGGTTGCAGGCCAGAAATCCGGACGGATTTGATAATGAATCATTATACAGAACCGTATCGGGATTCAGGAAAAGCAGAAAATCCGCTTCCGAACCGGACGCCCCCTGATTACATGCTCTTGCAAAACCTGAATTCTGCCGATTCTTTATGAATGATAATGGCAGATTCCGATCAAATTCAAAATTGAGAGAATTATCGGACGAGTCATTATCTACGATTATTACTCGATTCAGAACGAAAGAACCGTCCAGTGCTGCGGGAATAGATTGAATACAATTTTTGAGCAGTCCGCCGGAATTCCAGTTGACAATTATTACGTCGATTGAAGGACGGTCTGAGATTCCGGAAACTATTTTTTCTGAAAGATTCAAATCTTCTTTTATTTATTGGAAATAAACTTAAAGACGACTATCAGTACCACAACATTATAAACGTACCATAAAAATCCGAAAATGCTGTTGAAAAAAGAGAATACTATTCCATAAATCAGCATCCCGTAAATAGAGATTTTGAATAGAGTCGGCTTTTCACGCAGCGAATAATAAAGCGAGCTGATTCCCACACCCCCGAAAAAAGGTATTACAGAAATCCCCAACACACCAAAGTCCCTGTAATAAGTCCAGAATGCCGAATAGGTGTTGTAACTGCTAATAAGGAAGGGATTTTCCGTCATGAAAAAATATTCACTTATCCAGTGTTTTAAACCGGTAATCGCGGTTACGAAATCAAAAGTATAATAGCCGAAAGAGTACTCCTCAATTTTCTCTATCGATCTGGCAAAATTCTCCAGATTCATTGTTACATACATATACGGTTCAGTGAAAACCGCATACTCAGGAGAAAATTTCATTTTCGAAATCTTGTAAAGAACAAGAATTATTATCTCCCCTGCACGGAAGGATGAAACAAGAAAAAAGAAAACTACAATTACTACACCGGTAATTAATGTTGTGCTCAGTTTTATTTTATATGTAGTGTAGTATAGAAGAATTATGACAAGGAGAATCGTCATAAATATCTGATATCTTTGAAGCGTAAGTGAATAAAGGCCGACCGAAATAACGGACAAAGCGCCAAGCAATAATTTCTTTTTTGTTTTTTCTTGAACGAGAATTGAATAAATGACTGTAAAAAGTACAATGAGAACAACATTGTGAAGAAACAGCCCGATTCCGAACATAGTAAAGTTTGCCCTTGCAACACCCGGTTTAGGGCTGAAAATTGGGATCTCACCGGTATATAGATAAATTACGCCATAACCGAAAATGAAAAGTACAAAGAGCAGAATAATTGTTGAATAAATTCTCGAAGTGTTCAGATTGAATTGATTACGATAATTCCTGATCGTTTCGATTGTGCAGATTTCTTTATTCAATTTAATTATATAAACAAGTCCTGCGCCCAATAGAAAAGTGAAAGGTCCGATCAGAACCTGAAGCCAGACGATTGGCGGCCATTCATGTTGTAGGCGGCTTAACTTAAGATCCGTCAACCCGATTGCAAGTAGCCAGACTAATGCAAAAATCTTTCCCGGTGAGAATACGTCCACTTTATTTCGCAATAAATATAAAATTATAAGCAGACATCCGATGAACGATATTACAGATACCCAGCTCAAAATATCAGAATCTCCTGAAGAGAAAATTATTAATTATCGATGACCTTTCGGCTCCGGTGAATCCAATAAAATATGAAAGTCCTCCGTACAACAAGAGCGTAACCACGGTTGCAGCTATGGTTGAATCAACCAATAGAAATGAAAAGATTATGAGGCCCAGAAAAAATAAAATCTTAATACCATTGAGCCACTCAAATAAAAATTTCCGGTTCGGAATGATATATCCTAATCCGACTAGAACATTAATACCAACTGAAACCCACGCAGCCCCAATAATTCCATAATACGGAATTACTAATGAATTAATAATAAGGTTGAGAATCGTTGCGGTAATTACCACATACATTCTTATCCTCTGCCGGTTAGCTGTTGTAAGCATCAGGGCAAAAGGTTCAACAGAAAATCTTAGTAGAATTACAAATGAAAAGATCTGCAGTACGGGGATCGCCTCGTTAAATGCTTTACCCCCGAAAACGATAGTGATAATTATATCGGAATTAAAATAGAGTAAAATTGCTACCGGAAGGGCAATAAAGAAAAGAATTTTAAAAAGCAGCCGGCCTATATTACTCCATGATTCTCTATTATTTACGAAAACCTTTGATAACATCGGCAGAATAGTACTGATTGCAATCTCGGGAATCAGCAGGAGCATTAACATGATCTTAAATGCAGCCTGATAAATACCTGCATCCTGATCACCTCGAATAAAGCCGAGAAGAATTGTGTCGATCTGAAAATAGAGGTTGCCGAAGAGGAAATGAATCCCGTAAACAAGAACACTTGCCAATGTTATTCTCCAACCCGAAAAATCAAGTTTTATTAAATCTCCGCCCACAAGTTTTCTTGATTTAATAATTGAAATAATAAGTCCGACGAATCTTGCCATTACAAAACTGATCATTAAAAAGTAAAGATCTACTTTCAGTGTGCCGAGCAGAATAAGCAGTGACAGCAAAATGAGGTTGGTTATGAATGAAATTTTAGTTTCAAACTCAAATCGTTCGTAACCTCTGAAAATTGCATTAAAGAAGTTGGTAAACGTTGTAAAGATCATATAGAGGACAAGGACATAGATAATATTTCTGCTTCCGGGACTGAATGCTTTGAAAGCCGGAATCAAAAGCATAAATGTTGTACTCAGAAGTGTGAAGAGTATTTTCATCGAGAAGAATTTCCGGCCGATATTAACAACGTCATCCCTGTTCTTAGCCACTTCGGTAGTAAGAAGCACATCAAATCCGAAATCGGCAACAACAATAAAAATGGTTGCAAGTGTGTAAGCGATTGTGAACTGGCCGTATTCCTCAGGTCCGTAGAGACGGGCAATACCGACAAATATTAAAACATTTGTAAATAATCTGATCAACTGGGACATAGAAACAAACATTGATTTTTTCCATAGCGAATTACTTTCCGGATTCATTTTCCTGGCCAATTTCAGATTATCTCTTTTGATTTAACTCTTGATGAAAAAATCTTTCTTCACAGATTTAACGAGAGTATCAAACCTCTCCTGATCGATAAGTCTCAGATTTTTTATTGCCTGCCAGATCATCACCGCCGTCATTGAAATGGAGAAAGAGATAACGAATGAGAGAAGGAGATATAGCAGAACTTTAGGTTTTGATTTGCGTTCGGCTGGTCCGGCATAATCGAGAACCAGTACACTGGGAGTGTTTCTTGCTTCTTCAACTTTTGCCTGTTCGTAAAGTGGTTGAACAAACTCAAGAATTTTATATTGGATTTCGAGGTTCCGGTAAATTTTGAGGTATTCATTTCCCAGTTCAGGTGCCTGTTTAAAAGGAATGATCAGTTTAACATCTTTCTGTGAATCATCCGTCCCTTTATTCAACATATCAATTTTTTTCTTCAGCTCAACCATTTCAATTTCAGAATTAGTGGTTAGCGGATGATCTTTTCCATAAGTCTGCTTAACCACATTAAATTCAACTTCTTTTTTATAGAGTTCAACATAGATTTCGGACATTGATTTAACTGTCGCTTCAAGTTGTTCGGGAATGGCGATAACACCATATTTTTCCTGGAAAGACCTCATAGCATTCTCAAGATTATTGATATCACCGATATTCTGAAGATATCTTTTTTCAACAAATTCCCGGTTGGCCTTTGCATTAGTAACACTTAGACTCGTATTAATTTCATTTAGTTTTCCGACCAGGTAATTTGCCATGTCGGCGGCTTTCTGCGGATTTTTACTGTAAACGGATATAGTGAGATTACCTTCATCCTGAACTTCGAGCTCAAGGTTATCTTCCCAGTCGCCCACAACTTTATCGTAATAGTCTCCTTCTCGTTCGTATTCTTTTATCAGGTCGAAGTTTTTTATGACATCATTAGTCATTGTACCGCTTTTCAGGATAGCAATATATTTATCGGATTCGGTATTGGATCCGGTTAAAGCTGCAAGACCTCCACTTCCGGCAAATCCTTTTGCGAGACTTGAGAGACCGGATAGACTCGAAAGCAAGTCATTTCTTTCGGCCGGAAAAACCGAGGCAGTAGATTTATACCATTTTGGAGCAAGCAACGCATAGATTGTAGCGCCGGTTGTTACCAGGAAGATGAATATAAAAAGGAATCTTCTGTAGGTGATTATTAACTCGAAGAGATCAAATAAAGAGCTTCCGACTTTCATCTGACTTTTTTGATTTTCAATTTGATTATTACTCATTTCTCATCCGGCTTTTTGTTATGTATTTACTTTTTGACCGTTAAAAAGTAACCTGGTAATTAAATTTATTTATTCGATTGCAACAGAATAAGAATAACGGTTGCAATAGCAGTAACGACGCTTGAAATCGATCCGATCGCCCTTAAATAATAATCAAAGGAAACAGGAACATTTTTAGGGACATAAATAAAATCGCCTGCATCTACAATAGAATGTTCATCAGCAGTAATCCAGGCATATGAATCACCTTTAATTATCTTAACCTCATCCTCTGCTCGTTCACCCATTCCGCCTGCTTTCATCAAATAATGGTTGTATTTTTTTCCGTTTTCATATCTGATAAATCCGGGATTATTTACCTGCCCGAATACATATACCAGCTCTTCTTTTCTGGGTACAACTATTATATCGCCATCGCCAACCCTGTAACTGCCATCCGAAGCTGTGTCGGAATTAATCTTAGTAAAATCAATTATACTTTTACTCTGAAGAACTCGAAGGGCATTATCAATAATAACAACCATCGAATCTTCTGGGAATGTATCGGCCATACGAAACAGTTTTAATTGTTCAAGGTTAACTTCATTCACTAACTTTTCGGTAAAGAGCATATTGAAATTTTTATCCTTTTCATATGATTCTCTTAATGAATTCATTTTAAGGATTTGAGATTCATTTGTTCCCCGAAGGAGTTCGGATCTTTCGAGCCATGCACCGGAAGTAAATCCCTTTGCTTTTTGAATTACCTCTTTAATAGTTGTGTTGTCTCTGGTAATGTGGATATAACCGGGACTGTTCACTTCGCCGATCACAAGTACTTTATAATCTTTTCTGCTGTTCTCGTCAAAAAGAATTCTTATACGGTCGCCGCGATTTAAAGGGAAGTCATCCTGAATATTTACTGTTATTAATTCCTCTCTATTCCCTTTTTCATGGAGTCTTGATATTTCTGCTGATGTAACGCCGTTATATGCCTGGTTGATCCCGCCGGCAAAAAGGATTGCGTCGGATAGTTTGTCACCCTCTACAAACTGGAACTTCAACGGTTTATTAACTGCTCCTGTGATATCAACAAAGTTTGTTTTTTCATCGTAGCCCGGGAAGATTATTACATCATCATTCATTAAATAAGGATTTTGAGAAAAATCCCCTGACAGTCTATACTTAAAGAGGTCAATCATTATTTTCTGGCCGTTCATTCTCTTTAGGATAATATCTCTCAGAGGATATTTAGCGAACTCATCGTTCATTTTTTTAAGTACTTCGAACTGGGAAATATTTCCGAGAGATCTTTCCATCGACTCATTAAACAATTGTGTGATGAAATGATCGAGTCTCTGAGAAGCGAAAGCAGTGAACGAACCGGTAACAACAAAATTACCGCCGATTGTAACTGTAATCGGCTGAAGAAGTTTTGTATCGCTCCCTTTCTGCAGAATCTGGTCGTTGGTCTGTGAAAAAAGAGAATTAAAACTGAATAAAAATATTAACAGAAGAATTCTAATTGTCATTTTCATGTTTTTATCCGGTTATTTCATAATGCTTTTTAAAATATAATACCTGTTAAGAAGAAACGGATATAATAATAAAGACAGCAGACCATCTTTTTACCGTTTGTTCTGAATGACAAAAAATTAAAATATTCGGGCACTAATATAACTCTAAAATCTGAAGGATAGTAAAGATTTGTCTCTAGCGGTCTCCGTAAAGAGTTTTGTAATAATTCTGATAGTCGCCGGAAATAATTCTGTTCCACCAAACTTTATTTCCAAGATACCATTCGACCGTACGATCCATAGCTTTTTCAAAATCGAATTCGGGTTTCCAGCCGAGTTCACTCTGAATTTTTGAAGAATCGATCGCGTACCTTCTATCGTGGCCAGGCCTGTCCTTAACATACTGAATCAGACTTTCCGGCTTGTCTAATTTAGCTAAAATTAATTTAACAATATCAATATTTTTCATTTCGCGGCTAGCACCGATGTTATAGACCTGCCCCGGGCGGCCGTTTATCATAACCGTTTCAACTGCCCGGTTATGATCAATAACATAGACCCAATCCCTGACATTAAGTCCGTCGCCGTAAACCGGAAGATTTTTACCGCTCAATGAATTAATAATCATCAGAGGAATCAGTTTTTCCGGAAACTGAAAGGGGCCGTAATTATTAGAACATCGCGTAATCACAACCGGTAATCCGTATGTATGGAAAAATGAGAGCGCCATCATATCGGCAGCAGCCTTACTGGATGAATAGGGACTATTAGGCGAAAGCGGAGTCTCCTCTGTGAACAATCCTGTCGGGCCGAGGCTTCCGTAGACTTCATCGGTTGAGATCTGAACAAACTTTTCAATTTTATGACGGCGGGCAGCTTCAAGCAGAACATTAGTGCCTATCACGTTTGAGCGGTAGAAAACTTCCGAGCCGAGAATACTCCGGTCTACATGCGATTCCGCGGCAAAATTAACCACGTAATTAAATTCGAACTTCCTGAAAAGAAATTCAACAAGCTCGTTGTTTGTTATATCCCCTTTTACAAAGCTGTAATTTTCTTTCTTCTCGCTGGAACGGAGGTTTTCCAGATTGCCTGCATAGGTAAGTTTATCGAGGTTAACAATTCTGTATTCCTGATTTTTATCGAGAAAGTAATTGATAAAATTACTCCCGATAAATCCAGCGCCACCTGTAACTAAAATTGTTTTCATATTATTTAAAATGCAAAGAATCCGAAATAGATTCCGGTTTGAATAAAAAATTTGTTTGCGGTCAGTTCAGGAAAAACACCCGAGATATTCCTGCCGTTATTAACTTCCCAATCGCTGTTGAAGTTGAAAATGTATCCGCCGCCGAACCGGAGAGCTACAAACCGGTTTATTGGAACGTCCAGATTCAAAGTTGGTACAATTGTAAAAAACGTATTAGTTATTTCGTAACTGACATCATCATGAAATGTAATTCCGCTGCTGGTTACCTTACCGAAGATTCCGGACCATGAATAGTCATTCTTGTTCTGATAGACTTCTATACTCTGCGAACCGGCACCGATAATTGCGCCAACAGATAAGGCAATGGATTTTATAAACGGGAGAGTATATTCGACGGTAACACCACCGAGACCGAAGTTATAATCGACCTCCCTGTTATATCCGTTAACTATACCTTTGCTGCTGGTAGAACCGCCTAAGCCGATTCCGCCGATACGCAGGTTATCGATCAGCATTATATAAGCATAACCGCCGCCGCCCCAAAGAAAGAGATTGGAGCCGGAAAGCTCGCTTAAACCCATCTTTTTAACTTCGACGTTTAAGGGATCAATATCAGGAAATACAAATGAAGGATTAAATCCGCCGGCAAGTCCGAATCGGGCAACCCAGCCAACATCCTCTCCCTCCTGTGCAAATAACGGATTTAATGAAAGAAACAGGGAAATTATTGCAAATAGTTTTTTCATAAGGATAGACTTTATTTTTAAGTGGGATAAAATTAGTAATTACAGAATGAAAATAAAACAGAAATTGAAGGTAAATCGTGATTATCAGGAAATGAGGTAATAAACAAAAAGGCTGCGTTGATTTTCTTTAATCCGCTCGTCACCACAACAAGGGAAAATCAACAACAGCCTTTTGAGTAAGACTATTCAACATCAGATCTGAAATAATGAAAGATCTTAAATGCCTTGTATGACATAAGAACAATTACAAGGAACATTGTACCGAGTAAAATGAACCCTGTCATATCTTCACCTTTATATTAAAGGATCATTTTAATCCATAATTTTTCTTAAGAACGAAGAGCTGTCCTCTTCATCAAATCTGGATTTACCGAAGTCGTTTTCTTCCATATAAATATTCGGTTCTGTTTTAAAACCGCTTTGTATCATAGAATCGTCCGGGAAGAGTTCCGGATCGTTTCCTTTCGGTTTATAACGGAGAATAGTAGGGATAGTAAGATCTGCATTCTGATCCACTTCAATTTTCCCTTTGGCAAAACCGCCAACAGCAACCGTCTTTTTCTCTTTAACCTTTTCTTCTTTCTCTTTCTTAATGTTGCTGATTGTCTTGGTACTCATTTCGGATCCGAATCCGGTTGCAATCACAGTATAGGATATGTACTCAGTCAATTCATCTTTATTTACAAGTCCGAAAATGATATTGGCTTCTTCACCTGCAGCTTCGTAGATCACTTTATTACCCTCTTCAATTTCCTGCATCGTCATATTAGATGAGCCGGAAACATTGAGAAGAATATTTTTTGCGCCTTTGATTGAAATACCTTCGAGGAGCGGTGAGGAAATAGCTTTCTGCGCCGCTTCGATCGCACGGTTTTCCCCGCTTGCAATACCGCAGCCCATCAATGCCTGCCCGCTCTCTTTCATAACGGTGCGAACATCGGCAAAGTCGACATTTATAATTCCTGTTATGGTAATAATATCTGCGATACCTCTTGTAGCTTCGTAGAGAACTTCATTGGGTTTATCGAAAGCAGCACGTGCGGCCGTGGAGCTATCGAGAATGCTCAAGATTCTACCGTTAGGAATGATGATCAAACTATCCACATACTGGCGAAGTTCTTTAATGCCCTCATCGGCATTTTTCATTCTCTGCTTGCCTTCCCAGGCAAACGGTTTAGTAACAATTCCAATAACCAGAGCGCCGAGGCTTTTAGCAATAGAAGCAACTATAGGAGCGCCTCCGGTTCCCGTACCGCCGCCCATTCCGGCAGTAACAAAAACCATATCGCTTCCTTCCAGAATGTGTGTTAGTTTTTCCCGGTCTTCTTCGATTGCCTTTTTACCTACGTTTGGATCTGCGCCGGCTCCGAGTCCGCGCGTTACATTTGTACCCACCTGAACTTTGTGCATAGCAAGACTGCTGTCAAGAACCTGTGCGTCGGTATTAACGGCAACATATTCAACTCCGCTCAAGCCGCGTTTGATCATGCTATCGATAGCATTGCAGCCGCCGCCGCCAACACCAACTACTTTAATTTGTGCGGATAGTTTTTTAGGTTCTTCCATATCCAGAGTGACGAATTTAAGCATATAGCCTCCTTGTTGTGGTATTTTTATAGTTTCTCAAAAAAATCTTGTACTTTCTTAAATGCTTTTCCAAAGTTGATCTTCTTGGTTGGAGCTTTTACAATTGTAAAACTTTCAGAAGAAGACTTACCCGGAATTCCTTTTATCAATCCAGCTACGGTTGCGAATTCGGGGCTTTCAACTTCGTTTGAGAGTCCGGAACCGAGCTCAAGCGGCACGCCGATCCTGGCAGGTAATCCGAAAACATCTTCAGCAAGTTCTGTACATCCTTTAAGTAGAGAACCGCCGCCTGTTAGAACTACTCCCGCCTTTACCTTGTTTTTGAATCCCGTGTGGCGAAGTTCGTTATCTATAAGAGAGAAGAGCTCACGCATTCTTACACTGATAATCTGGGTAAGAAGCGTAACAGGAATTTTTATATTTCCCCTCGCACCAACACCTTTGATATATATATCTTCATCTTTAATAATAGCCGTTTCGGTCGCATACCCGTATTCTTTCTTCAGTTTCTCAGCATCTGCCGTAACGATTCCAAGGGTTTCGCGGATATCATTAGTAACCTGATTACCTGCAACCCCGATAACTTTAGTATGTTTAATCGCCCTCTTATGGTAGATTGCAATATCCGTAGTGCCGCCGCCTATATCGATGAGAAGTATTCCCAGATCTTTTTCGTTTTCTTCAAGAACCGATAGACTTGAGGCAACTGGCTGAAGTATGTAATCCTTAACAACGAAACCTGCACGCTCAACCGATTTTTTTATATTCTGAATTGCCGGTACAGAAGCGAGAACAACGTGATTAACAGCTTCCAATCTCGATCCGCACATACCGATCGGATCTTCAATTCCGCCCTGGTAATCGACGAAATATTCTTCAGGAATTATGTGAAGGATCTGCCTGTCGGACGGAATTCTGATCGTCTGAACATCGGATTTGAGACGTTCAAGATCAGATGCCGCGATTTCATGTTCCGGATTATTGATTGTAACATAATTTCTGTGCCGGAGCGAAGTTATATGCTCGCCGGCGACACCGACATTAAGTTCTTTAACTGAAAGACCAGCCCTGTTGGAAGCAACATTCATAGCTTCCGTAATAGCTTCCGCAGTCTTCGAAATATTTGCGACGAGACCTCTGTTCAATCCATCCGAAGGGGCGATGCCAAAACCGAGAATATTAACCGTGTTCTCCGCCTTTTCAGCAATTACCGCGCATACTTTTGTTGTACCAAGATCGAGTCCTGCAATTATATTTTTCTTCATGATGTTTTATCCCCCTCGTTTGAGGTTTCACGTATGCCCAGATAGACATGACCTCCATATCTCAAATCGACATATTTCATTATGTTATTTATCTCTTTCCCTTTCAGATAAGTCCATAGATTATTAAAATAAATTGTTCTTCTTATTTCGCTTCCTCTTCCAATTATCACAGGATAATTGATGAAAGAGAATTCGAGCATAATATCTCCGCCCGTCTGCATATCAACGGAGGAAAGCCCGTCGTACAGTTCCGGGTTAATCAATTTGACGGCACTAATTATTTTTGATGCTGTAAGAATATCTTCATTATTCTTATAGAACTTCATCGATACAAGATCATTTATAACCGGATTAATAATCACCGGATAATCGATTCTACGGGTTTTCGGAAGCATCGGGAGAATCTGGAGATTATCTGTAACCAGAAATTGATTATCCGCGTAGAGAAGAATCGACTCAAAACTTTTTTCTATTACTTTAACCGAAACCTTTCCGCTACCGTCGTAACGGACATCGATATTATCAACGTAAGGATGCTTGCGAAGTCTGTCCTTAATTAATTCTGTAGTTAGTCCGAAGTACTGATTCCGGTCTAGGATATTTGCGAATTCAAAATATTGTTCCTTTGAAAGATGAACATTCCCTTCGAGTGAAATAACATCAATTCTCTCCTTCTCATTTCTGTTTAAGGAGAAAGAGAGATAGATTATCAGTCCGAGCATGATGAACAGAAGAGAGAGATTGAATATTTTTTGTTTTTTAGTCATCTACTTTTTTGTTTTAATAAGGTCGATAAATTTTTCGCCGAATTTCCAAATATCTCCGGCGCCAAGTGTTATTACGATATCATCCTTCCTGTAAATTTTCTTGAGCAATTCAGGTATTTTAGTTTTATCGGGCTCGTAGTAAACATTTTTATGACCGAATTTTTTTGCAGTATCGGCAATAAGCTGACCACTAATTCCATCGATCGGTTTTTCTCTCGCCGGGTAAACATCGGTACAAATAAAAACATCCGAATTAAGAAACGACCGGCCGAATTCTGAATAAAAATCCCTAGTCCTTGAATAAAGATGCGGCTGAAATACAGCAACCAGTCTCCGGTTCCAGCCCCTTCTAATTCCGTCGAGAGTAACGTTAATTTCTGTCGGGTGGTGGCCATAATCATCAATTACCATTATTTCATTGTCATACTTCTTTTCGAAACGTCTGTAAACTCCGGCGAAAGAACCGAGTGCTTTCTGAATTATATTGAAGCCGACCCCCATCTCATAAGCAATCGTTACAGCTACAAGAGAATTACGGACATTATGAAGCCCGGGTATATTCAATTTAATTCTGCCGAGTTCTCTGCCTTTATATACAAGTGTATATTCCGAAGAATTTTCCTTATGGATAATATCTACAGCGCGAACATCAGCCTGAGGTGTAAGACCATAAGTAAATATTTTCTTATTGATAAGAGGAATAATATCCTGAAGCGCAGGTTCATCCAGACATAGAACAACAAAACCGAAAAACGGAACTTTATTTGCAAATTCAATGAATGCCGATTTAATATCTTCAAGATCTTTATATGTATCCAGGTGTTCTTTTTCGAGAGTTGTTAGAGCTGCGATTACAGGAGTAAGTTTCAGGAATGTCCTGTCGAATTCATCAGCTTCAACAACGATGTACTCTCCTTTTCCAAGACGGGCATTTGTGCCGCCAAGACTGCTCAGTTTACCGCCTACAATTATCGTAGGATCGATAGCCGCTTCGGTAAGAACAAGTCCGACCATCGAAGTAGTAGTTGTTTTTCCGTGAGTACCGGCAATGCCGATACCGTATTTCATCCTCATACACTCAGCTAACATTTCCGAGCGTTTGATCACCGGTATTTTTCTTTCGATAGCAGCTTTAACTTCCGGATTATCAAGATTAACAGCAGAAGAATAGACAACAACATCAGCCTCTTTCAGGTTTTCGGAAGAATGGCCCTCGTAGATTTTAATGCCGAGGCTTTCGAGGCGGTCGGTCACTTCAGTCTTATTGAGGTCGGATCCTGTAATAGTGAATCCCTGACTCAAGAGGATCTCGGCGATACCGCTCATACCGATTCCGCCGATACCGATGAAGTGAACATTCTTTACAGTTTGCATCATCATGATAAAAAATCCTTATAAACTTTCGGCCATTTTAATTATGCTACCGGCAATTATTTTAACGGCGTCCGGTTTTGCAAAGGCCTTAATATTTTCTCTAAGTGAATTCAATTTCATTTCATCCGAAATCAATTCTACAATTACAGGAAAGAGATCCGATTTCAAATTTTTATCTTCAATCATAATTGCAGCAGAGGCATCGCTGATGGCCCTGGCATTCTTTGTCTGATGATCCGCCGCAACATGAGAAGAAGGAACAAAGATTACAGGAATACCGAGAAACGATACTTCGGTAATTGTTGTGGCTCCGGCTCTTGCGATAAGCAGGTCGCAGGCCGAATATGCTGCCGACATATCATCAATAAACCTCATTACCCTTACATTAACTCCCTCAAACTTTTTATACTGCTCATAGTAGAAGGGACCTGTCTGCCAGATCAGTTGAATATTTTTACTAATCAGTTTAGTAACAGAGAGAGCAACAGCTTCGTTAATATCGCGGGCGCCTCCGCTTCCACCGATAATAAGAACCGTTTTTTTATCCGTCGTCAGTGCAAATTTTTTCAGAGCATCGGATTTTGGTATCAAGTTCAGATTCAACCGGACCGGATTACCGGTTAGTTTTAATTTCTGCTGGTCGCGGAAATATTTTTTTGATTCTTCAAACGTTATATGAATCTCATCAGCCTTCTTTTCGAGAAGTCTGTTAGTGACACCCGGATAGCTATTTTGTTCGAGCAGAACTATTTTCGATCCCAGAACAGAAGCGCCCCATACAGCAGGGCCGGAGACATATGCGCCGGATCCAATTGCCACTCTCGGTTTAAATTTCATTGCGATCAAAAGCGATTGAACCATTGAGACGAACAATTTAAGCGGGAAAAGAATATTTGCGAATGTAAGCTTTCGAGAGAATCCGCTTATCCAGATCGACTTAAAATTAAATCCGTATTCGGGAACCACGCGGGATTCAATTTTATCCGCGGTTCCAACAAATAAAATTTCGGCTTCTGGTTTCATCAATTTAATCTGCTGTGCAACTGCAAGAGCAGGATAAAGATGTCCCCCGGTTCCGCCGCCCGCAAATAGAAAACGATATATAGTTGTTCCGCTCATCCTACCTGTGCAATCCTTAATTCTTCTGTTGCCATCGACTGACGGGCAACATTTACAATAATTCCTGTTGATACTGCAAAAAGGATAATAGACGTTCCGCCGAAGCTTATGAAAGGAAGTGTAATACCTGTCGTAGGAAGTATTCCGGTTACCACTCCCGCATTAATAAAAGCACTTAGAATAATGTTGAAACCGAGTCCGAAGACAAGCAGCTGTCCAAATTGATCCTGAGATTTTTTAGCTATTATCAGACAAATAATAAAAAGAACGAGATAGAAGAAGAGAACTGCAACAGTTCCAACAAAGCCCATTTCCTCTCCGAGGATAGAAAAAATAAAATCTCCGTAAGATTCGGGAAGGAAAAGATCGCTTTGCCTGCTGTGTCCTAATCCGAGTCCGAACCAGCCCCCGCTGCCGAGCGCAATTTTAGCCTGTGTAACCTGAATATTAATATCACCGCCGGAGGACAAACTGTTTATATAAGTTAAAACTCTTTCGCGCGAGTGTTTGAATATCATAATTCCGATTGAAGCAATGCCGAAAACGGAAAGGAAAGTAAATCCGATATGCTTAAATCTTGCGCCGCCGATATATAGCAAAGTGAATCCCGTTGCGGCAATTATGAGACTCGTGCTTACATTAGGCTGAATAAGAATCAGTCCGCTTACAACAATTATCCAGATAAGAGGAAAAACAAATCCACCCTTGAATTCGGAAATTTTCTGATCGAACTTTTCAATCATAACCGCCAGATGCATAATCAGAATCAGTTTTGCCGCTTCCGAAGGCTGGAACTGAATAAAACCGAGGTCGATCCATCTTGCAGCCCCTTTCACTTTAGGAGCAAAAAGAAATGTAAATACCAGCAGAGCAATTACACCGATTAAAAGATATTTGCTGTATTTGCGGTAGTTGTCATACGGTATCTGGGCGAAAACCCAGAATAAAAATCCGGCAGCAATAACTTTCCAGAGATGAGATTTGAAAAGGAAATAAATGTTATTGAATTTCGAGATGCTGTATGTACCGCTCGCGGTAAAAACCATAATTGCGCCGAGAAGCATAAATGCAACCACAAGCAGAATGAATATTTTTAATAGACCTTTCATATTATAGATTATTAACCGCCTTTTTGAAAACCCTTCCTCTGTGTTCGTAATCCGTGAACATATCGAAACTGGCGCATGCCGGCGATAACAGAACCACTGAACCGGGTAAAGCCTGCAGCATTGCCGATTCAACACATTCCTCGAGAGAGTTTTTTATTTCCGTTTCAACAATTGATTCAAAAAAACTTTTAACTTTTTCAGCCGAAACACCAATGGCATAGATTTTTTTAACATGCCTGCTGATGAGTGATTCAATCTGTGAATAGTCGTTCCCTTTATCTTTACCGCCGAGTATCAGGTAGATCGGTTTTTCAAAACTCTTAAGCGCGACCACAACGGAATCGACATTAGTAGCTTTGGAATCATTGTAGTATTCAACACCATTAAGTTCGCGGACAAATTCAATTCTGTGCTCAACACCATGAAATGACTGAAACGCCCCGCGGATTTTCAAGTTTGGCAGATTTAATGTTTTAGCCACCGCCAGAACCGCCAGAGCATTAGCCACATTGTGTTCACCTTTTATAAAAAGATCCGTAACCGGACAAACTTCTTCTAAAGCGCCGAACCAGGCAAAAAACATCTTACCGTTTCGAACAAAAGCGCCTGCCGGAACTTCCTTAGTAAGTGAGAAGCTTAATTTCTGAACCCGCCTATTCTGCATTGTACGGGATGTGTTAATATCATCGGCATTAAACAAAAAGAAATTCGATTCATCCTGATAAGCAGTAATTTTTATTTTGGAAGCGATGTATTTTTCAAGTTTATTCTCATAACGGTCCATGTGATCAGGAGTAATATTCAGTATGATCGAGAAAAAGGGTTTGAATTTTTCAGTAAAGTCGAGCTGGAAGCTTGAAGTTTCGAGAGCAACAAATTGATCCTCTTTAACATCCAGAACAATATCGGAAAAGGCATTGCCGATATTTCCGGCCGAATAAGATTTGATTCCGCATTCGTTCAGCGTATGGTTCATAAGAGCCGTTGTAGTTGTTTTTCCGTTAGTACCGGTAATTGCGATTATTCCGCCTTTACAGAACCACGAGGCAAATTCAACCTCGCTAATAATTTTTATTTTTCTTGCAGCCGCGTTTTTTAGTACTACCGAGTCTGTTGGAACACCCGGACTTGTAATGATAAGATCACATTCATAAACTCTTTCCGAATGTCCGCCAAGTTCAAAATCGATTCCTTCCGATTCAAAAAGAGCAATTGATGTTTTCAGTTTTTCCTCGCTACCCGAATCACTTACAAACGGAACAGCGCCGAGTTTTTTTGAGAGTCGTGCAGCGCCAATCCCGCTTCTAACAGCGCCGATAATCGATATTTTCTTCCCTTTTATTTCCATTACCTTATCTTAAATGAAGCGAGACTGATTATTGTTAAAATGATAGTAATGATATAGAACCTTACTACGATTTTGGGTTCAGCCCAATCGAGTTTTTCAAAATGGTGATGAATCGGCGCCATCTTAAAGACTCTTCTGCCTTCTCCGTATTTCCGTTTGGTAAATTTGAAATAGAGGCGTTGGATAATAACAGACAGGGTTTCAGCGAAATAGATGCCACCGAGAATCGGGATAAGAAGATCTTTCTTAATCACAATCATTATTACACCGAAAGCACCGCCCAGCGCTAGCGATCCGGTATCGCCCATAAAAATCTGAGCAGGATAAAAATTGAACCAGAGAAATCCGAGTCCCGCACCGATCAGAGCTGCAATAAAAACGGTAAGTTCACCGCTTCCGGATATGTAAAAAATATTCAGGTAATCGGCGTAAATAACATTGCCCGTCATATAAGAAATTATCGCGAGCGCGAGCATCACAATTATCATCGTTCCAATTGCAAGACCATCCAGGCCGTCAGTAAGATTTACGGCGTTGGAAGTTGCGGTTATAATGAAAATGACCCATGGTATATAGAGGTATGAAAAATCCCAGTTAAGATTTTTGAAAAAGGGCAATGTCGTTTGAGTATTATAGTTCGAGAACTCGGGCAAATAGTAGACTGCCAATCCAACAATAAGTCCAACAAAAATCTGCCCGATCAATTTATAGCGGGCAATCAATCCCTGCGGAAGTTTTTTCACAACTTTAAGATAGTCATCCAGAAATCCGACAATTCCGAGAACAACAGTAGCGAAGAGGACCAGCAGAATAAAAATGCTTTTGATATCGCTCCAGAGGAGAACCGGAAGTACAACAGAGAATAGTATAATCAATCCGCCCATCGTCGGAGTCCCTGCTTTTTTCTTATGAGTAGCTGGTCCTTCTTCGCGAATCGGCTGGTCTACCTGTCTTGCTTTTAATTTTGCAATGATTCTGGGTCCGATATAGAAAGACAAAATCAAAGCGGTAATTGCCGCGAGTGCTGACCGGAAAGTAAGAAACCGGAACAGATCGAATCCGGGCGGATTAAATTTTTCGTTGATGTAATCAAATAGATAGTAGAACATTATTCAAACCTTTTCTCCAGAATGTTTACAAATTCTTCCATCTTCATTCCACGCGAGCCTTTAACCAGAATTACCGAGTTTTCGATCTCCTCATACTTCAGATAGAGAGAAAGTGCCTCGCGTAAATGGAAGTGAATTGATTTAATGTTTCTCTTCCTTAGTTGATCCGTCAGACTTCCCATTGCCTTACCTACGGTAAGGACAAACAGTTGTTTGTCGTATGTAAAAATTTTTGCAAGTTCTCTATGAATTTTTTCCGATTGCTTGCCTAACTCGAAGATATCCCCGAGTACAACGATTTTTAATTTAAAAGTTCTGATCCGTTTAACCAGATCGTAGGCTGCTGCAACAGAAGCCGGACTGGAGTTATAAGTATCGTCGATCAGTACAGCTTTATGAAACTTTTTAACATCGAGGCGGCCGTGAACCGGAGTTAATTTTTCCGCACCCTGCTTAATCAATTTACCAGAAAGTCCGACCTGTTTTGCTATTGCAGCCGCAGCCAGAAAATTCGCGGCATTCGATTGACCGTAAATGGGCAATGTGATTGGTCCGGAAGCTTGGTTAATCTTTATTATAGTGCGGCCGTCGTCTGTATAACCCAACAACTTTCCTTTAAGGTCCGGATTTTTATTGAAACCGTACGTTATCACATTCGGATACTTTTTAATATTCGAGGCGATTATCGGATCATCTGTGTTGGCAAGAATGATTCCGCCTCTTTTGGCAGTTTCGTCGAACAGAGCAGATTTTTCCCTGTAGATCATTTTTTTGTTTTTCAGAAACTCGATGTGTGAATCACCAATATTAGTTATAAGAGAGAGATCGGGCCGTGAAATTTTTGCGGAATAAGGAATCTCGCCAATATGATTCGTTCCCTGTTCCAGAATAAGCATTTCACAATTTTCATCTGCAGATAAGATTGTAATAGGAACACCGATATGGTTGTTATTATTCGCTTCGGTTTTAACAACCTTATATTTTTCGTTAAGAAGAACAGCTGCAATTTCTTTAGTTGTAGTTTTTCCTGTGCTTCCTGTAATTGAAATCACTTTAGCATTCAGTTTGTCTCTCCATAAAGCAGCTAGGTCGCCAAGTGCTTTAACAGTATCTTCAACTGTAATTACAGGAATATTCAACGAACGGAATTTGTTATAATTCTTTTTGTTTATTAATACCGATCCGGCCCCTTTTTCAACTGCTTCCGGTATGAAATTGTGCCCGTCGTATTTTTCACCTTTTATGGCAACAAAGATGGAGCCCCGCAGTTTTTTGCGGGAATCAATTTGAATTGATCTTGCCGGACTGTAATTATCCGGATTATAAATAACCGCCGTCGGCAGATTAAAAATGTCTTCGATTGTAATTTTTATTTTGCCCATTCGTCCAGATATTTTTCTGAAATTTCTTTATCGGAGAAATGTTTCCTTACTCCGTTTATTTCCTGATAATTCTCATGTCCTTTTCCGGCAATCAGAACAACAGCATTATCCTCGCTCTCAAATATTGCTGCACGAATAGCTTCTTCCCTGTTTTCTATTATTCTGTAATTATTATTTTTAATTCCCATCTGTATCTCGTTAATAATGAGATACGGATCTTCAGTTCTGGGATTATCCGAAGTGACATAGACACGGTCGCTCATAGAAGAGGCAATTTCACCCATAAGCGGCCTTTTAGTTCTATCTCTGTCTCCGCCGCAGCCGAATACGGTGTAGACCGGCCGTTCTTTCCTAACGATATGATGAACAGCAAGAAGCGCCTGTTTAAGACTATCCGATGTATGGGAATAATCGATTATCACTTTTTTATTTTTTCTTGATACAATTTCAAATCTGCCCGGCACCTGTTTAGCCGCTTTGATTCCTTCAACGGCTGTGAGAGGATCGATTCCGTCGAGTAGAGCTACCGCAAATGCCGAAGCGGCATTGTATGCATTAAAATGTCCCGCCAGTTTTGTTGATAGATTATATTCCTTCCCCTCATAAGTTATATTGAATGTAGTTCCGTCGAGATCAAATTCAATACTGCCGATTTTGAAATCGGCTTTATCGGAGGTTCCGTAAGAGAATTTTTCAGCTTTGGAATCTTTTATAAGGAGTTTCGATTTAGGATCATCCAGATTATATATCACATAACCATCGGGACCGATCATATCGAAGAGAATTTTTTTTGAATGAAGGTAATGTTCCTCCGTTTTATGGTAATCCATATGATCGGAAGTAATGTTGGTAAAGACTCCCGCATGGAATTTAAGACAATCTGCACGGTGCAGATGCAGCGCATGCGAGGAGACTTCCATTGCACAATGAGTAGAACCGCTTTTGACCATTTCGTTAAGAAGGAAATTAATTTCATGCGACTGTGGTGTTGTAAGTAGTGTCTTTACTTCATTGCTGCCAATGTAATTCGCAATTGTTCCGATGAGACCGGAATTGAATCCGGCATAGTCAAATACACTCTTGATATAGAAAGCTGTGGTTGTTTTTCCCTTAGTACCTGTAATCCCGATCAGTTTTAATTTACGGGAGGGTTCCTTATAAAATTGACTTGCAAACCTGGCCAGCGAGATTCTTGTATCATCAACAACTATTTTAACAGATCCGGAGTGAGCGAAGAGATGATCGGGTACCAGCTCGGGTTTGCTTAGTACAACTGCTGCAGCACCGCGGCTGATTACATCTGGTATGAATTTATGTCCGTCTGTTTTAAATCCATCAATTGCAAAGAAAAGAGTTTTATTGCCGACAGTTCTTGAATCAATAGAGAGGGAGTCAATTTCCTTGAATTCTGCTCTACCCGAGACCTGGATAACCTTAACCTTATTTAACAGTTCAGATAATTTCATCAATTAATTCTGTTATTATTCAATTTACTTACAGGTTCGCATTTAATTAAGCACGTATCGCCGGGTGAAAACGGAGCACCCGGTTCGATGCTCTGTCCAACAACTTTTCCGGCACCCGAAATTTTGTATTCGAGCCCGAGTTCATTCAATTGAGCGATGGCATCCCTTAGTGAACGATTTTTAAGATCAGGCATTGTAGTTCTTGATTCATTAAAAATTCTCCTGGCGGTTGTCCGGTTCTTATTGTTTGCAGAAATGTTGAGATAACTTTTTGATGTGGAAACCGGCGATGTCTTAAGATCAGCAATAAATTTATCGGCAATATTTTTATTCCGCTTAATCAATTTCTTTTCCGGTACAAGAGTCAGATCCGCATCAACTATTTTTCTTGCAACTTCCTTAAATATAGGAGCTGCAACGAGTCCGCCGTACTTACCTACCTGCGGGGCATTAACGAGAATAAGGCACACAATTTTGGGATTATCCGCCGGAAAGAATCCGATAAACGACGAATTATGTTTTTTCCTTGAGTAGGAATTATCAATCAGCAATTGAGCTGTACCCGTTTTACCTCCGACGATAACATCATCCAGTTGAGCCGGTGTTCCAGTTCCATGTTCAACAACACCAACCATTAACTCCCTAATTAAATCCGAAGTTTCTTTCCTAATGACATTTCTGATTTTAACCGGATGTGTTTCTTCCAGAATTTTACCATTCTGATCCGAAACCGATTTCATGACAAACGGCTGATAAAGAGTACCGCCATTAATTAAAGAACTGAAAGCCGCTATCATCTGAAGAGGCGTAACCGAAATTTCATAACCGTATGAAAGAAAGGGTTTCGTAACGGCCGAGAAACTATTCGGTTTTTTAAGAAGTCCCGAAGCTTCTCCCGGAAGATCAATTGAAGTAGGATTGCCGAATCCGAAATCCCTTAAAAATTTATAAAACAAATCATCCGGAATGCGATGTGAAAGTTTTGCCATTCCTACGTTACTCGATTGTTCAAGGATTTCCCGGACAGTTAAACTCGTATGCGGATGTGTGTCGGATATTTTTACTCCCTTGAAATAATACGTACCTTTTTCTGTGTCAATTATCTCGTCTGTCTTTGCCAGTTTCTGTTCAAACAGAATAGACATCGAGATTGATTTCATTGTAGATCCGGGTTCATAAGTATCTGTAAGGAGCCGGTTTCTTCTAACCTGATCCGGGAATATTTCGTAGTTAGCGGGATCAAAGTCCGGTGAATTCGACATAGCAAGGATTTCGCCGGAATCAGGATTCATAATAATACCGACAGCGGATTCGCCTTCATATTTCTCCAATCCTTTAGATAATTCCTCTTCAAGAATCTGCTGATAAGTTTTGTTTATAGTAAGTGTGATATTATTCCCGGCCGAAGGAGAGCGGGATTCGTTTTCATTAACGGAAACAATCCGTCCAAGCACATCTTTTTCAAAAACATAGTATCCGTCGGTACCGATTAGCTTTTCATTATAAACTTTTTCAACACCGTCCACACCGGTCATTTTCTTATCAACATATCCGAGAAGATGCGAAGCAAGGCTTCCGTAAGGATATACTCGTGAAAAATCCTCTTCATAAAACAGACCTTCTATTACAACTTTCTTAAGCTGAAGTGCTTTTTCCATCGGGACTTTTTTTTCGAGGCAGACATTTTTAAAACCGTTTTCGATCAGCGCGAGATAGTGATTTTTGTTTTTTCCGAACAATCCGGAGAAAAGAGATGCAACAGAATCCGCTTTTTGAGAATCGATCATACGGGTATCGACTAAGAAGGAGATATTATCACTTGTATAAGAGAGTACTTCACCGTTTCTGTCGGAAATAGTACCGCGACCGGCTTTAACGGTTTGAGGTTTGTTCTGCTGTCTCCCGGCAATAAGTGAATAGTATTCATTTCCGGAGATCTGAATAACATAAAGCCTTACGCTAAGCGCAATGAAGCCGAAGAGGAGAATAAAAGTAATGATCAGGGCTCTTTTATTAATCATATTTTCCGTTTGTAATTTTCTCTACCTGATTAATCTGTTCTTTTGATACAACTATTGATTCAAGATTTTCAAAAGGCCGCTGCATACCTAGGGAATCAATGGCAAATTTTACAATTCGGTCTTCAGCCGAAAGTTTTTGGATCTCGACAAACAACGATTGAATTCTATTTTTCTTTTCGGCAAGAGACTCATTTTTATTCAGCCGTTCCCTGTTCATATTTTTTATTTCAGTAAGTGAAGCCACATAAACAAAGAGAGCAACCGCAGCGGCGATAATTACCACAATAAAAATTTTCAATGAAGATCCTTTCATATCAAGTCCTGACAGCGGCTCTCAATTTTGCACTTCTTGATCTTTTATTTTCTTTGATTTCGTTTTCGCCTGGAAGAATTGGCTTTGAATTCACAATTCTTAATCTTTTTTCCTTGCCGCAGATGCAAACCGGAGTGCCGGGCGGACAAATGCATTCAAGGCTTTCGTACTTAAATTTTTCTTTAACAATTCTGTCTTCGAGGGAATGATAAGTAAGTACAACTATACTCCCGTTAATATTCAAAAGGTTGACAGCTTTATCTAAAAATATTTTTAATTCATCCAATTCATTATTCACATAGATTCTAAGAGCCTGAAAAACCCTTGATAAAGTTTTTGATTGAAATCTTTCGGGTACAATCTTTTCAATTATTTTTCGCAGTTGAAGCGTAGATTCGAATTTTTGTTTTTCCCTTTCTTCTGAAATGAGTCGGGCAATCTTACGGGCAAGTTTTTCTTCACCGTAATTCCAGATAATTTGTGAAATGAGTTCCTGAGAAAAATTATTCAGGATGTCTGAAGCAGGAGAACCTGCGTTTTTATTCATCCTTAGATCAAGGGGTGCATCTTCTCTAAAAGTAAAGCCCGATTCGATGTTATCGAGCTGATAGGAAGAAACCCCTAGATCTACAAAGATGCCGTCAAATTTTTCAATGAACTCAATTTTTGATATAGTATCGATATCGGAAAAACCTGTATTGTAGATAGCGATGCGTTTGTCGTGCTTGAATTTTTCTTTGCAAAAACCAAACGCTTCAAAATCTTTATCCGTTGCAACAAGTTTCCCTTTTTTGTGAAGCCGACTCAGTATTTCCGAAGAGTGCCCGCCAAAACCTATTGTGCCGTCGAAATAAATTCCTTGAATATTACCAACTAATAAATCAACGCTCTCTTTTAAGAGAACCGGCACATGTTGATTCATTTCGGTTTTTTCTGCATCACCTGTTTAGCGATTTCAGCAAACGGTTTTAAATTTTCCTTTTTATGCGATTCATAAACCGCTGGATTCCAGATTTCGATTTTTTTATTCTGACCAAGGATCAGAACATCCTTGTCGATACCCGCAAACTCAAGAAGGTTTTTAGGAACGAGTAGACGTGCCTGAGAATCGAGTTTATCTTCAGCAGCTAATTCGAGCAACATTCTTTTAAATGCCGACTCATCTGGATCAAAATCATCGAGTTGATTAATTCTAACGAGCACTTCATTTTTCCAGGAATCCTGCGGATAGATATCGATACACTGAACAATGCCCCTTGTAATAATAAATGTATCGTTGGCTTCCTGAGTTACGTATTTACGGAATCGTGCCGGTATGCTGATCCGACCCTTTGAATCGACCGAGTATTTAAAGCTGCCTAAAAACATTCTCCACCACTCTTTGGGAAAATTAAACACTATTACCCACTTGCATGCAAAATAACTGATTTTGTATGGGATTGTCAAGATTTTTTTTCTAAAAAATCCAAAAAGATCAGGATTTTGACATAACGCAACAATGAGGGAGAAAACTGGATTTTAGGAATTTAAAGGCTACCTAAATAAAGTCAACACTGAATTGATAACGAGTATTAGAATTAAAGATCAAGGATAGAATTAGGGAGGATGATTAATCTTGATTTGTGGGAAGTAAAGAATTGAGAGCCACCTATAGGACTCGAACCTACGACCCGCTCATTACGAATGAGCTGCTCTACCAGCTGAGCTAAGGTGGCTTAAGGAAATATTATCTCAATTTCTTTTTGTGACGATTTTTACGCAAACGTTTTTTCCGTTTGTGTGTTGCCATTTTATGGCGTTTTCTTTTTCTGCCGCAAGGCATGTTGTACCTCCATTAGTGTGAATTAATTAATTCCTGCGCCCGTTTACCGACATCGCTATTAGGATTAATGGCGACCGCCTTCTTCCACCAATCAACAGCTTCATCGTGCATACCTGCCGATAAGGAAACGATGCCAATATTCAAGTGAGCAATCTGATGTTTCGGTTGAAATTTGAGTGCGTCTTTCATAAACCTCAGAGCATCATCATATTTTCCAAGTTCATAATAACAGACACCCATATCAACCAGAACGTCAGCATTTTTCGGGTCTATCTTTAGATATTCCTGATATTTTTCTATAGCTCTTGGTTTTAAGCCAGAATCATTCAGAAGGTGAGCAAGTTCAAGTAGTTTCGATTTATCCGGTTTTACTTTTAATTCCTCTTCAAGCGAATTTATTCTTTGAAGATACTGGAGATCAACGCCGCTATGAACATCATCAGTATTTTGAGCAGAAGATGAAACGGATCCCCCGTTATCAATAACACCCGAAGAAAAGATAATTACCATTCCAACTAACAAAAGGGAAAAAGCGACATAGAAAAGCTTTACAAAAGAAATCTTTTTTAAATCGGAAGTATTTTTCTTAGTGTTCTCTTTCGATTTCCTTCCGGAAAAATTTTCATTTTTCAGATCTTTGCTTTTACTTTCAATCCCTTTTGTACCTCTACTGGAGTCGGACTTGGTTTTTTTCTTAAGAACGACACCACAACTTGAACAGAAGTTATCATTTACATCAACTTCTTCGCCGCAAACTGAACAATTTATTTTTTCTGGAAATGTAGTCATATTCAATATTCTAGCTTTCCTGTTCTATACTCAACTCTTTCATTCCGGAATCGACCGCACTTTTAAAATCCTTGGAAAATTTAAAGACAGGGACAAAGTGATCGCCAACGTACACTTTTTCACCTGTTCTAGGATTACGGGCATACCGGGCATTTTTCTTTTTAACTTTATAACTGCCAAATCCTCTGATTTCAATCCCTTTTCCCTCTCTCAAAGCATGGATCACAGTATTCAAAAATCCTTCGATTATTGCTTCGGTCTCCAGTTTTGTAAGACCGGTCCCTAAAGCGACTTTCTCAACTATGTCGGCTTTTGTCATATTCTTCCTCTGTTTACTTCAATACTTAATTTTTAGCGTGGCAAAATATCAATAATCGTATTAAAATCCAACGGCAAAAGGAGTTAGCGGAATTTATAAGAAGAAAAAATTACTTCGTCATAACATAGTAGATGTCCCAAAGCAATACACTTTCCTGAATTTAGAATTCTTAAGCTTTGAAAATTGCCTGAAACACAAAAAAAATTGTGGTATGGTGTTTGAATGATTAATGTGGAATTAAGAGGAAAATATGTCACTTGTCCCGATTATATATACGAGTTTGATCCTTTTCTTTGGATTATTATTGATTGTAACCACAATCTCTTATTTATCATTTAAGGCAAGAGGTAAATCAAATCCGGTTATAGAAGCAGAGATCAAAAAAAGGGAAATCAGGCATCCAGCACCTATAGTTAGGAGAGTCGCAATCGATCCATCCATCTATAATAAACAGGTAATTGCGAACAATAGCAGCAGAACGCAGAATATTGATTCAGCTCATAGTCCGGTTATACTACCGAGAGATTACTTCCAGAACGAGCAAGCCATTAATAAAAACGGTGGCAGGGAAAGACGCTCAGATAATACAATTAATTATGAAGAGCGCAACAGGATTTATAAACAGCCTAAAACATATTTACAAAGATCCAGAATTGAAGTGATGAATGAGAACGAAAAATACAGGACAAATGAGGGCGATAGAGTTTATAAAAAAACATCCAGAGCAAAATATTTGAATGATTTGTCGCAATTTAATATCCTTAGCTTCTATTCAGACAATAATATTGATAATGATTTTGTTGCAGTAACTGCTAACGCAGCTTCCTCCAGTCACATCGCATAATTAAGCAGTCGTATCCAAGTAATAAATTGTCCGGATAATTTAATTTTCCTATTTTTAATTCATGGAATTAATCCCGATAATAGTGACCGTTCTGAAGATTGTTGCGATCCTTGCAGTAGTTGTGATCAGTTTTTCATTTATTACCTATAAGATAAAGCAAAAAAAAGGTTTGATTGAATCAGCTGAGATACGAATTGCAAAAGCATCTGCTGCCGAGCGCAAACCGATTAGAAGAATAGTAGAACGACTTACCGGTCAGATCCCTCATCAAAGACCTGTTGATAGAAACCCAAAACCAATTAAAGAGATTAAGAAGCCGGAAGATGTAAAACCAATTGTTCAGCCTAAAAAGGAAGTTAAAAAGGAATCGAATATTAAGAAACAGGTTTCCAAACCGGACCGAATTGAAATCGTAAAGAATTTAACTCCGCAAACATCCAGCCAGAAAAGTCCAGATGTTACTACAAAACAAAAATCTCCGAAAGCAAAGAATTATGGAGAAGAAAAAATTGTTTCTTCATTAGGCGACCAGATATTGGATAAGTACGACGAAAATGAAAACAACGATATGTATACGCTCAATACTAAGAAGAAAAATCCCGAAAAATAATATTCAGTCATTTCACCAAAATCTTCGGAAAGGAATTTTTTCTGTTTTCCTATTTGATTTCCCTAATTATAAATTAATTTCAAACATAAAAAGAGATATAACATGAATCAGAAAAAATATATAATTGAAAATATGAGCTGCCAGCATTGTGTAATGGCAGTTAAAAAAGAACTTGCAAAACTGGAACTGGAATCCTGCGATGTGGAAATCGGTTCGGCTGAGGTTAAATTCGATGAGACAAAAGTCACTGAAGAAGAAATAATCAGTTCGATTGAAGAAGCCGGTTATTCAGTCAGAAAGAATTAAAAGATGCCGAAAAAAATCGAGATCCCAGTAGAAGGTATGACGTGCGCAAGTTGTGTGACCCGCGTGGAAAAAACCATAAGTAAGTTCAACGGTGTCGGAAATGTAACTGCAAACCTTGCTACCGAGAGCGTTAACATTGAATTTACAGAAGAGAATGTTGATCTCCTCAAGATTGCCGAAACTGTTGAAGAATACGGTTATAAACTTAACGTAGGAGTTCTTGAAAAAAAACAGTCGGAAAGTTTCGAATCGCAGTCCGGGGAGAAGAATCGTGCCTATATAGAGCTTAAAAAAGAATTTATAATCTCATTACTTTTTACCATCCCGGTATTTTTAATCAGCATGCTTTCAGACTTTTCTTTCTTTCAAAAGATCTGGTTTCTTAACAGTGAAGATACCCGTAAAATCCTGTTAATCTTAACAACTCCTGTCATATTCATTTCAGGAAAAAGATTTTTTAAAATTTTCTGGAATAATTTAAAGCATTTTACCGCTGAAATGAATTCACTTGTTGCAATAGGCACGGGTGCTGCATATGGATACAGTACACTGGTAACCCTTTTCCCCGCTTTCGCAGGAGTGCAAGAATCGGCAATTCATGTTTATTTTGAAACGTCGGCAGTAATTATCACACTTATACTAACGGGGCGATTACTGGAGCATAGAGCAAAAAACCGCACAACCGATTCCATCAGAAAACTACTAGAACTGAGACCACCAACAGCTACAATAATCCGAAACGGAAATGAGAAAAAAATTAATATTTCCGATCTGAATCTGAATGATATTGTAATAATAAAACCGGGCGAAAAAATTCCTGCTGATGGGGAAATTATTTCGGGCAGCAGCGCTGTTGATGAATCGATGGTTACAGGCGAGAGCATTCCGGTCGAAAAAGGAATCGGTGATAATGTTATCGGCGGTACGATCAATACAAACGGATCTTTCAATTTCAGAGTTTCCGGTACTGGGGATAATTCAGTTCTCGGCCAGATAATTAAATTTGTTAAAGACGCGCAGGCGACCAAACCGCCAATACAAAAGCTTGTAGATAAAATTGCCGGGATATTCGTACCGGCAGTAATTATAATTGCTCTTGCAACATTTGTTGTCTGGATTTTTACGGGAGGAGAAGACTCATTCAATAATGCTCTTATAAATTTTGTTGCCGTTCTAATCATTGCATGTCCATGTGCATTAGGATTAGCAACACCCACTGCGATTATGGTAGGCACAGGATTAGGAGCTTCACACGGAATTCTGATTCGCAACGGTGAGAGCATTGAAATGGCAAATAAAATTACGACTCTCGTTTTTGATAAAACCGGGACCATCACCGAAGGTAAACCTGTAGTTTCAGAAATAATTACTTATGGAATTAATTCCGATCAGTTAATAAAATTCATTGCATCTCTTGAATCTAATTCGGAACATCCACTGGCAAAATCAATTATCAACAGAGCCAAATCCGATGGCGTCCCTTTATTAAAACCGGAGTCTTTCATGAGTTTGACCGGATTTGGAATTACCGGTATTGTAGATGGAAAAACAGTAATTGCAGGTAACTTAAACCTGATGAATGAGTATTCTGTAAAAACTGCGATCGGAATTAAAGATTACAACAAGTTAGCGGAAGAAGGAAAAACTGTTATATGTGCTGCAATAGAAGGAGAATTGAAAGGATTGATTTCTATCGAGGACAGAATAAAAGACGACAGTGCGCATGCGATTTCAAAATTACATTCGATGAAACTTAAAACCGTTATGCTTACAGGTGATAATAATAAAACAGCGGCCAGGATTGCTTTGGAGACTGGTATTGATGAATTTAAAGCCGGGATATTACCGAACGAAAAAGCCGAAGTTGTTATGAAATATCAGCAACAGAATGAAATTGTAGGAATGGTAGGCGACGGTATCAATGATGCACCAGCGCTGGCTCGTGCGGATGTAGGGATAGCAATAGGTACAGGTACTGACGTTGCAATAGAAACTTCGCAGATAACTCTTGTAAAGGGAAGCCTTTCGGGTGTGGTAAAGGCGATCAATCTTTCAACTCATACGCTAAGAACAATTAAACAGAATTTGTTCTGGGCATTTATTTACAATGTTGTATTAATCCCTCTTGCGGCCGCCGGGATGCTCAATCCGATGATAGCTGCGCTGGCAATGTCTCTTAGTTCCGTATCGGTTGTATCTAATTCACTAAGACTGAAAAAGGCAAAAATTTAAATACAGAAGAATTGAGGAAAAACGATGAGTAAATTTGAAATACAAAAGTCGCCGCATATTGTACCGACGACCGATGGTAAAGTAATAGAAGAACATTTCGGTATAACCAGCATTAATACGGGGGATTACAGTTTTGCACATATGATAGCTCCGGCAGGCTGGTCGGAACCATTTCAAACTCCCGAGTTCGATGAGATTACATTTATTATTTCCGGAAGGAAAAAATTTGAAGTTGACGGAAATGAAATTATTCTGAAAAAAGGTGAATCGATTTGTGTTAAGAAAGGAACGCGCGTCAGGTATTCAAATCCGTTTGATGAACCATGCGAATATGTTTCGTTCTGCATCCCTGCATTTTCAATCGAAAGAGTTAAGCGGGAGAATTAACTCCCGCTTTTTCAATTGTAACTACTTAACCTGTACTTTTTCGAATTTTTCAACATACTTCTGATGAAACTCCGAAATCGCTTTATAAGCCTTTTCCAGAATATTTTCAGGCGGCAGAAAAACAATCCGGAAATGATTTGTACCGGGGACCTGTCCGAATCCGCTTCCGTGTACAACAACTACTCCGGTTTCTTTAATCAGTTCCCGAGTCCAGTGAGCATCGTCGGAAATATTGTGGATACTTGGGAAGGCATAAAACGCACCTTCAGGCTCAACGCACGAAATTCCCGGAATTGCATTCATCATTTCAACAGTCAAACTCCTGCGGTTTGTAAGTTTTTTCATTGCGACTTCAAGGTGCGACTGATCACCGAGAAGCGACGGCGCAATACCGTATTGCTCTGGATGATTAGCTGAAAGCCGGGCGCGTAATAATTTATTAATAGCTTCTATATAATCTTTGAGAACCTCCCTGTTACCGCTGACAATTCCCCATCCAATTCTGAAACCGGGGACCATATAATTCTTGGATAACCCGCCGAATGTTATTACCGGAACTTCAGAATTGAGAGAAGCTATGGATGTATGTTTTTTCCCGTCCATTAGTAACTTGTCGTATATCTCGTCGGCAAAGATTACAAGATTATGTTTAACAGCAAGATCGATAATCTGTTTGAGAGTTTCGGGTGAAAAATTGGAGCCGGTGGGATTATTCGGATTAATCAGAATAATAGCGCGTGTTTTTTCATTAATCTTACTTTTAATATCCTCGATATTCGGCTGCCATCCGTTGCTCTCGTCCAGGTAATAAGGATTTTCATACATCATTAACTTGCTCTGGATTGCAGTATAAAGCGGATAACCCGGAGTAGGAGTTAAAACATTTTCACCGTCGTTTACAAGAGCGGTAAGACAGATATCAATAGCTTCACTCGCGCCGGTAGTAACAAAAATATCCTGAACATTATTAATTCCTTTTTTATCGGCTTCAGTTTCAATTGCTTTAACGGCTTCTTTAATTCCGGAAGAAGGTGCGTATCCGTTCAGATTTTTAAGCATTGCTTTATGAGTTTCTTCAATCAGATGTTTCGGCGGCTGCCAGTCGAAAAGATTCGGATCGCCGATATTCAAATAGAGCATTTCCCTGCCGCTCTTGGCTACTTCGTTGGCTAAAACAACAATATCCCTAACGGCATAAGTAACATTTTCGGTTCTAATTGCAGGTTTAATTTTAAAATTTGTCATCATAACTCCGTAATCAATAAAAAAAATAGTTGCCCGGAAAAATTAGTCTATTTGTTTACTAACTTCAATTTAGAAAGCAGGGACAACATTTTGTTTTAATTACACAGAAATATTTACTTCAGATTATGAGGATTTTTTTTCGTCCGGGAAAATCGGCAGTAAGAATTACATTTATATTATTAAACTCATAATAATTTTTTGAAATAAAATTTGAATAGGGTTAAAAATAATCTTTCGTAAAATCCGGTTTAGAATATGAGGGTCCACATTACATAATCAATAATGAGGATCATTGCAGAGCTTAGTACGAATGAACGGATGGTAGAAATCCCAACTCCCTCGGCTCCCCCTTCGGTTTTGAATCCGATATGACAACCAAGCAATGCGGTAACGCCCCCGAAAATCATCCCTTTTATAAGACCGAAAATTAGATCGCTGAATTCAAAATATCTTCTAACCGATTCGAAGAAGACGTTGTATGAAACGCCGAGAAACAAATTGGAAATAAAATAGGCCCCTATTACTGCAATTGCGTTAGCAAAAACCACCAATACAGGCATCATAGTAACCGCCGCAAAGAACCTCGGAGTAGCTAAAAACCGGACCGGACTAATACCCATTGTATCAAGAGCGTCGATCTGCTCGGTTACTTTCATCGAACCGATTTCCGCGGCAATTGAAGCGCCGACCCTTCCGGCAATAACTATAGCAGTTAGAACGGGTCCAAGTTCTGTAATAATTGCCCTGCTAGTAGCGGTTCCAAGAAATGAAAGAGGTGCAATTCCTTTCAACTGATAAGCAGCCTGCCATGCCGCAACAGCTCCGGTAAAAACAGCTATTATCATTACAAGCGGTATCGAATTAACGCCGATATGTTCCATCTGATAAATAAAATTTTTTCTGTTCTTAAATAACGACGGCGCAAAACGGTTTATTTCAGCAAGCAGCTTAAAAACCTGACCGCACTCCTGAAAAAAATCGAGTGTTTTTCTGCCCAGTATTGATAATAGTCCGATCAATATTCAGAGTCCATAAAATTCGAATATTAAACTAAGAAAGTTGTTTTACTTTGGAAACAAAATCTTTTTGATCCTTAGCTTCGCACAAATTATTGATGAGTCCTGGATCAGCGAATTTCTTTGCTATCTCCGAGAGTAATTGAAGCTGAATCTCCGGCTTTTCTTTCGGGGTGAGAAGGAGAATAATTAGTTTGGCAGGAAGTTTATCAAGAGAGTCCCATTCAATTCCCCTCCTGCTTATTCCAACTGCGACTATTGATTCGTTTAATACGATCCTTGCATGAGGAAGAGCCAGATAATTTACCAATCCGGTGGACATGGATTCCTCTCTTCTAATCACCTCGTTATAAAGGATTTGAAAATCAATTTTATTGCCGGATGATACAATCCTGCACAATTCTGTTATCATCTCATTTTTTGATTCAGCATCAGAGAAGATGATATTGTTAGTTTTTAAATAGGAAAGGAATCCGGATTTTTCTTTTCCTTTCTTTATGAAATAGCTCATAATCGGCGCACTTGAGATTGATGTTACCAGAGCCATTATTACGAGTGCAACAAATACTTTCTCATCTATTAGTCCGGCCTGAAATGCGATTGTTCCAAGAACTATTTCAATAGCACCGTGGGAATTTAGACCGAATCCGATTGTGAGTGAGTCGTATTTATTAAATCCGCTTAAATGTGCACCGAGCGTTGACCCTGATACTTTTCCAATGAAAGAGAGGAGAATAAAAATTGAAACTAAGGAAAGGTCAAAATTATCGATAAAATTTATTCTTAATCCGATCGATACAAAAAAGAGAGGGGCAAAAATGTTCGTCACAAATTGATTAATAATCTCCCTGGTACCCTCTTTAAGATTTGCAGAATCGCCAATTGCAATTCCAACAATAAATGCACCGAATATTGCATGAATACCAATATACTCAGTAAATGCAGCACCGATAAATCCGGCAATTAATATAAAATTGAGTACGCCGCCAGGGAATGAGGTATATTTTTCGAGAAGCGGAAGCAAATAATGGATTAATTTTCTCAGAATAATCAGAAGTACAAAAACAAAAATTACGATTGTGATTATCAATGATTTGAATTCAAGCCCGTGCCCGGATCCAACACCCATCATTCCAAGAAGAATGGAGAAAATAATCCAGCCGATAAGGTCGTTGATCATCGCGGAAGTAATAATTGAGAAACCGATCTCAGTTTTAAAAATATTAAGGTCCATTAAGGTACGGGCAACAACCGGAAGCGCCGTAATTGATAATGCTGTTCCGATGAAAAGTGCATAAACCAGACGCATTTTCAGTTCTGAGATACCGAGCTCTTCGGGGAAATAATAAGCAGCAACAAATCCCAATGAGAATGGAAAAAGAACACCAAGAAAACTAATTGTTGCGGCAGACCTGCTCTGTCTTATTACAAGCGTTAGATCAATCTCCAGACCGGATACCAGCATCAGCATTACAACACCAAGCAGTGTAATTCCGCTCAAAGCAATAGTAACTGTATCTGATTGATTAAAAAGCTTATTGAAAGTTTCCGGGAAAAAAGTACCTAGAATTGTAGGCCCGAGAATTATTCCGGCAATTATTTCACCCATGACAACAGGTTGTTTAAAATAGCGCAGGAGTTCGCCGAATCCCCTCGCGAATAGTAGTATTACGCTCAAACTTATTAAGAATACAGTTGTTTCGGCTATACTCAATTAATTCCTCTTACTCGCGTACTATTAATAATGAACAGGGCAGCTGACTAAGTACGAATTCTAGATCATGCTGAAATAACTTATCAAAAAATTTAAGTTTCTTAGGAGGTGAAGGGACAACGAAAAGGTCGCTTCCGTTATTCTTTGCAAAGTTTCTGGCTTCCCAGCCCTGTTTTCCGAATAGGGCAACTGTAGAGTAGTTAATTCCGGTTAAATTAAGTTCTTTGGCAAACAGTTTTAATTTTTCCTCCTCCTCTTTCTGCCAGATCAGTTTCCTCTTTTCGTTGTCGCTTGTTGAACCCGTATCATATACCGTGATTGCAAGACCTGGAACTTCAAATTCTTTTACAAGAATAAACTCTTCGGCCTTTTCAAGCCTGGCAAATTCGTAAGATTTTTTTATTGTGGTTTCACCGATGGATGAGAAATCAACCGAGACACAGAATTTTTTAAATGGTCTGGATTCCCTAATGGGACTTGTAATTATAAGTACAGAACAATTTGCTTCCCTCATAATCGTACGCGCAACCGAACCAAGGTAGTATTTGATAACGCTCTCCTTTTCAAGTGCTCCGGCAATCAGTAAGTCGATATTATTTTCAGATGCAGCTCTTAAAATTGCTTTGGCCGGTTCACCTTCCTGCCATATCATGTGAAATGATTCTTGAGTAAGTCCAGAATTCTCAATAAGGTAATTCATTTGAGATTCTACCTGGGGCGACCTATGTCCGACATGAATTAAATAGAGTTGAGAATTAAAAAGATTTTTAAGACGGACGGCTGTTTTAATTAACGGTAAACCGTTTGGCGAGAAAGTAATTGCTAATCCGATTTTTTTAAATATCATTTTACAATTCAGATTTTTGATTCAAATTAAGTAATTCTTTTATTATTGCCAATTAATACCAAATTCATATATATTTCAAGTAGAAGAAAGTGAATTTGGTTTTCTCCAGTTAATTAATGAAGCAGAGATTAAAAATATCGTTATTGATTATCGTCATTATCATTTTTCATCTATGAATAATGCCCGGAAAATATATCCGGGCATTTTATTTTATATAACATCTAAATGAAGTAAGATCCAATTAATTTTAAAAATTATGGTGAGAGATATGAACGAATTAACTCTTGATATTCTGGAAAGAGACACAAAAGTAGTATTACCGGAGAAATTGGTATTCGGGAAAGTCTACACTGACCACGTTTTCGAAATGGATTACGATCCCGAATTCGGCGGATGGCACAACGCAACAATTAAACCGTTCAGCAAAGTAGAACTTCACCCGGCGGCTATAGTTCTTCACTACGGACAATCGATATTTGAGGGACTTAAAGCATACAAACAGGTTGACGGAAGAATAGCACTTTTCCGTCCGGAAAAAAATATTGAGCGATTGAACCGTTCAGCAAAAAGAATGTGCATCCCGGAAGTTGATCCCCAATTCGTACTCAATTCCCTTCTGGAACTTATTAAGCTTGAACAGGACTGGATCCCAACAAAGCCTGGTCATTCTCTTTATATCCGTCCTGTAATGTTCGCTACCGAACCGTTACTCGGCGTTAGGGCATCAGAAACTTATAAACTGATTATTATGCTCAGTCCTGTCGGTCCTTATTATCCTGAAGGATTCCTTCCGGTTCCGATTCTTGTAACAGATAAGTATGTTCGCGCGGTAAGAAAAGGTATGGGAGAAGCAAAAACTGCAGGTAACTACGCAGCCGGAATGCTCGCTCAAAAAGAAGCTAAGAAAGAAGGATTTTCTCAAGTACTCTGGCTCGATGGTGTTGAACAAAAATTTGTTGAAGAGGTCGGGGCTATGAATATTTTCATCAGCTTTAAAGATGAAGTGGTTACTCCGGCTTTAAACGGCTCAATTCTCCCCGGCATTACCCGAATGTCAGTTATACAACTGTTGAAGGACTGGAAATACAATATCAACGAAAGATTGATTTCAATTCAGGAAGTTGTAAGCGGTTACGAAAGCAAAACGCTCCAGGAAATTTTCGGAACCGGTACTGCCGCCGTTATTTCTTCAATCAGCAAACTGAAGTATAACGAAAAACTCCTGATGTTTGATGAGAGTAAACCGGGCGAATTAGGAACTAAACTTTATGAAGAACTAACCGGAATCCAGTACGGCAAAGTTGAAGATAAACACGGTTGGTTGACTTACATCGATTAACAAATCAAAATTCTCCAATAAAAACGGCTGCTAGTAACAGCCGTTTTTTTTAACTATCCCAGTATAACCGCTCACCGATTTTGAGAATTTTTCCACTTAGTTTGAGAAATGTAGAAATCCCTATTGTAAATAAAGAGTATGACAATTGGGCAGATAAATATCTATTCACTGTTATTTACTTCACTTATTTCATTCTTAAAAACTTTATGTAACCTCTTTAATATCATGAATATCGTTATAAAAAAATAACTTAGATTGATGTACAACAACCAATATACAACCTGTTCAATAATCCTATTGTTTATAAAAGTTAATAATATTAGAAGAATTGATTGTAAAGAAATCAAAATTGCGAAGGAAATATTAGAAACTAATTGTGTTAAAATTCTAGCTTTGAGTTTATCATTCTGGTTTCTCTTAATTAAGCCAAAAATTAAAACTATTACATTGATTAATAAACCAACAAGTATTGCTAAAGAGGTAATTGTAATATTAGTTACATCTGCGGAAAATGTAATATTCTGAATGGTTAGAATTATTGAGATTGTAATAGGAAGGAAAAGAAAGGTAAAATAATCATCGAAACTAATTTTTTTAGAGTTGTCATTTCTCAAGGTATCAAAATGGTCTTTATATATTTGTGTGATATTTACTTTTTCTAAAATCATATTATGAATACACTTCATCTTCAAAATCTTTTAAGAAATTCTTTGCAATATCATCAATGCTTCGAAATTGAGGATGTCCGTTAGGCATTTTTTTTACTTCGTCGTTAATATCATAATATGGTCTAATTTCACCTGTATCGGACAAATCAATTGTCCTATAGGTTCCATTTAAGGAAATCTTTAATTTAGTTTTTGAATCGTTATTAAAACCAAGCCCATTCAATTCGTTAACATCAAAAAATCTACCATCCGGATTAGAAATAAACGATTTAACTTTATTTCGCAAATTAAACCATTTATGTGGTTTCGATACCAACTTAAATTCGACTGACAATAAATCATTAGGACTTATATTAAATCCTAATTTACTTATAATATCTGCTGGTAAATTGTACCTACGCAGACTAATTTCTTTAATATTCCCTTGATCAATAAATTTTTTAGCCAGCTCTTGTGATACAAGTACACTTAATTCAATTTTAATATCATCAAAAATATCTTTTAAGAATCTTTCGAAATGATTTTTAAATAAAGTATGAATACCATAAATTCCAATACGTTGAAGCATTATTATAGCAGTATTTTTCTTCTTTGGTATCTTCATCAAAAAATAAAATGGTTTAATGTCTGTATCTGTTGTTTTCTTTAAATACTTCTTTTTCCCTGTAAGAGTATCTTTAATTTCACTTTCTAAACCATAATCACCACTTTCAATAATTCCACTTAAAGTTCTTTCTGATTTACTAATGTTTAAATTTGTCGCACTAAATTGTAACGATCTTTTTTGTTCATCGTCCAAAACCAATTCTTTATCATTTTTTTGAATAAAAGAAAGAAAAGCATCAAACAGGTCAGTACTGTTAGGCAAATTGTCTAAGTTGTAAAAAGTATTTGATCTTAAAGGTCTGATTAATAGAGTGTAACATTCCAGTCTAATATTGTTTGCCATGTTTACTCCAGCTACTAATAGTGTGAAATTTTATTTCTCCAATCATTCTTAAGTTTAATTGCTTTGGTTAAACGAATTGCAGATTTTTGGTTTTCTTTTGAATAAAATTCACACAATTTTTCTGCAAATTCAATCATCCATGAAATTCTATTTTGTGGTTTATAATCTATTTGGCTGGCTTTAATAATTTGAATCTGACCGGTCCCTAATGCTCCGAAACCAAGGCAATTAATCGAAAAATGTTCAATCGGGCTAAACTTTACACTTGATATGTAGTTTGATTTGCGGGTTTTATGATAATGGACCATCAGAATTATAAAATAATTCATATCATTCAAATACAAATTGATAAGTCTATCCACTGAAGTGAGATTTGGTCTGCTCATTCCAGAATCCATATTATGGGTTACAACATTTATAAAATGATGAAAATTCTGCTTATCTATGAACTCAAAATTCGCCATTGATTTACTGCTAATATTTAAGATAAATTTTTGAGATATTCCATTGAGGTATGATTCTAAAACCTTGGATAGTATCAGAGGAATTTTATCACCAGTGGTTCTTGCACTTCCAGTAATACCTAATTCAGCTTTTTCAAAAGAATTCAAATATTGCTTTATCTTTTCCTCAACTTGTAAAAACTTGTTGCTACCTATTAATTTACTTTTCATAATTAATTCTCGGACGTAGATATTATTTAATATAGTTTCTTTCTAAAAACACACCATCTTTAAAACCTTGAATTCTATTATTTGAATCAGCTAATTCTAAGCGTTTTAATGAATATAAACAATATTCTTTGTCAAGCTCAATCATGACAAAATTACGATTTAATTTTTTTGCAACTACGCCTGTAGAACCCACACCAGAAAAAGGATCAAAAACAACATCTCCCTCTTTTGAGCTGGCTAAAATAATTTTTGCCAGCAGCTTTTCTGGTTTTTGCGTTGGGTGTGGAGTGTTTTCAGACATTGACCAAAAAGGCATAGTAATGTCGTCCCAGATATTTGACGCGTATGTAAATCGATACTTTGTTTTGCCATCTGATTTCCAATCCTTTGGTTTTCCATCAATTGAGTAGGGTGCAATTACTCTTCTTTTTATCTTCACTCCTTTATAATTAAAATAATAATTTTTGCTATTTGCACAAAACCAAATATCTTCAGAATTATTCTTCCATGATTTTTTTGAACCTCTTCCCTTTTCCCTAGCAAATGTAATTCTATTCAATAAAATAAAATGCTGGTCGCATATTCTTGATAGAATAAAGGAGGTTCTCCAATCACCACATATATAGATGGAAGAGCTTGGCTTAAGTGTTTTTTTCAATGGAACGAGCCAAGATTCTACCCATTTATAATATCCATCATGCGACATTTTGTGAAATTTATTCCCATTATAATTCTTACTTAAGTTATAAGGAGGGTCAATTATTAACAAGTCCACAAAAGATTCAGGTAAAAAATCAAAGGTTTTGAATAAATCTTGATTAATGACTTTATTTTGAATTTCATCAGCGGAGGCCTTATTATTCAATTTTATTAATAACTTACCGAATTTTGAAAAATCAGAACTATTAAGAGTTATGGTTCTATTATTAGTTGCTTTCTTTTTAATTGTCATATAAAATTATTTATTCCCTGTATACGATATTATCTAAAATTTTATTATTTCAAAAGTATTCAAAAATAACTAATGATTTTTCCTTGCTCAGATCAAATAAAAACAAATCCGAAATTGTACAAGATTCAGTTAATATTCTCAAAATCGGTAAGCGGTTAAATGAGTTCAGCTTCCGAATCGCTTTCTGCCTTACTCTCAATATCCTCTGCTTTGCTTTCCACTTCCTTAACCCCAGCTCTGCTATCCTCATCCCCTTCGGGTTTTTTAATGGTTCTGATAATTCGGGATTCATCCGAAACCTTGTCTTTATCTGTCCTATTTAATTTGTATTACTCTGCTTTTTGTGTAATGAGATTTTATCAAATTGGAAATTAATTTTTATGGTAGTCCCTTCTTCCTTTTTAAATGGTGTTAAATTAATAGTCACAACATTCCAATATGCCGGGATTAAGCTACTAGTGAAATCAACAACTTTCATATTGATAAAAGATTTTCCCCAAAAAACATTCATTTTCCCCCCTAGAAAATGTAATGAATATGGATTTCCTATCCTTAATCTTATTTTATAACCGTCAAGGAAAGGTTCAACATTATCAACAGCAACTAGTAATGTGAAACCTAAATCTATCTTTACAGATACATATCCTCCTTCGGAGGTCAAATCTAAATATACATATTCATTTTTTTCATAATCTGAGTAAAGAATGTGATATTGCAAAGCAAACTTTATACTATCCATCTTACTTCTTAGTGAATCAACTTTTTCCTGCAGTACCTTGATTTTCTTTGAAGATTCGTAATTTTCTTGACAACCGAGCAAACTAAATAATACTAATAAAATAGTCCCATACAAAATTCTTTTCATTTTAACCCCCATGCTGCCAACAATACTTGCTTCCAGGTTTGGCCTTTCTTTTGCATTGGGTTCCTTTCTTCGTTATAGCCTGACACCAGGCTGACGTCACTTCTGATTTTGATGTTTTCTTCTCAATTGTTTTTTCATTGGAATTGCTTTTCATTCCCTCAACATCTTGTTTAACTTTCGTGGGTGGTTTGCACTTCGAACATGGCTCATATCCTCTATTTAATGCATCGTTTAATTCTATGGCGATTGAGCTTTTTAGGTAGCTGCATTCGGCTTTATGAAATTTCTTGCCGGATTTTGTTATATAAACTGTTTGTGATAATATGTCTTGAAATGAAAGCAGAATGGTACAAGAAAAAGCAATAAATAATAAATACTTTTTCATTATAACCTCATAAAGATTTATTCGTAATTATCTTTTTTCAAATAGTCATTCACAATAATGGAATACGAACAAACAAAAGACACCCCGCCATATAATGATATAAGGGAAATGCATTCCCAACATCAAGCTTTAGTGTAGCATCCTATATTATCGAAATGTAATATGGTGTAATTCTAGATTTCATTTAGTTTACGCATAACTATTACTTAACACACGAATGTACATCTTGTCTTACAAGCCAGAGCCGCAAGCTTTTTTCATTTAGATTAATAAAGAATAGTGCAATAGGTCGAAAGATGGAAGAAGTGTCCGGCATTAAGTTCCCCTCTATAATGCTGAAGCAATTTAATTTTTCAATCTAATAAAGGCAATAGAAATTTATTAGTTGAAAATTATTTTAACTCAAAACATCGAATACATTCCACTTCACGCTTGATCTTAATTATCGTTTAACCTTATTTTAAACATAATTATTACGGTTTATATTGATTATGTACCTCTCAGACTCCCCAACCTTTCTTGGTCACTTAATTGACTCTCACATTATAAAAAACGGTGGAATTTATTCTGAATGGGAAATCGGAATTACAGATAACCCTGATCAGATTAAAGTTGAATGTCCGGAATGCGGAATATTTGAAACTGCCAATCGTGGGGTGGCTATTGCAACCCAAGAATTTTTAATGATCTACCGAAATATTAAAGGATTCTTAGCACCAACAACTACTGAAAGTCGGTTTATTTTTGTACGGAAGAAAAAAGTTAATTCTTCGGATATTTCTCCTTAATTGCTGATATTGCCTTTTCCCAGAAGTTGGTTCCATTTACCTTATCCCAATAAATCAAATCAAGTTGTTCCTCAATCGGAGGGTATTCTTTGGCTCTCAATACTTTGTAGCTTGGAGGCAATGGATTCATTTCCCGATATTTTATTTCCTCATACTTTAGAAGTGCAAGTTCTTCGGAATCGGCTTCAATAAAATATTCACTATCATCATCAATGATTTGAAAACCATTTCTTTCGTTATTAATTGTCTTTTCAATTTTCATTAATTAATCTCCTGAACGATCAAAAAAGTCCCGGTATTAACATAAGCTTGGCCAGTTCCTGCGCTGTTCGATGCTTGCAACCTAATGTCGCCTGAACTACCTCCTGTCTCTACTGTAAACATCGCAGAAGCAGAAATTTTCATATTTGCAGTTCCCGTCCCTATTGCGATAGCATTATTTGATATTCTTGCAAAAGTATTTAAGAAGGGGGGTGAGCCGTAATAATAGGTAGCATCTTCAACGGAATAACAAACACCTGCAATTAAAGACCCTGATGGAGAGTTTATTCTCGTGCTCACAGCTCCGTTACTTGCTCCATATCCCAAAACGAATAAGTGACATAAATATTTTTTATTCGCAGCCGCAGAGAAAGCCATACCTGTGACGTTAGACCAACTTGAAGATGAGCCGACGCTAAAGTTAGAAGTTCTGACGAAATGAGAAGGCAAAGAACCTCCTGCAGGAACATCCCAAGTCCCGTCACCTCTTAAAAATTTAGTCGTATCGTTTGGAGCTTTCGGGACAAGACCGTGCTTTGAAGTTGAAACATCATTGGAAGTATTATCTGATAAGAACGCCAAAACCTCATCAACCGTAAGCTCCTCAATTACTCCTGAGCCAGAACTCTTTCTCCCAAGTATTCTCGAGTTGGCGATGCTTGCAAGTTTTGATAGCGATATTCCTGCATCAGATGCAATATCAGCATTTTTTATCGAGTCATCAGCTACCTGATGACCCGGAACTACTGTTCTTCCCATTTATTATTTCCAGTATGTTACTATTATTGTGTCAGTGGAAATTGGAGCGACTGCAAAAGTGATTGTGGTTGTAGAAATTGTATAATCATTACCGGCTCCAGCATTTTGCAATATGCCATTAAGAAATACCATTTCTGTTCCAGCGACAGGAGTATTTGCTAATGTAAAATCCGTATTGCTTCCATTTTTTGTCCCCGAGGGAACTTCTCTACAAACATACAATCCCATTAGCCAGGTCTTGAGAGCGGATTTAATTACACTCCACAAGCTCGTTTTTAGAACATTCGAAGCTTCAGAATCAATGATTGCAAATTTGTCGTTATCTACTAAACTTCCTTTAGCAGTTGCGCCATGAATAGAACTACCAACATTTACGGCATCTGTAACATCAGCACTTGTTTCAATACCGGCCAACTTGGATTTTTCAGTTGCCGAATATTGTTTGTAAGTAGTACCATCACCGATGTCGTCCTGATTTAAGGCAGCACCGTTTTTCTTGTAGCTTTGTCCAGAAGGGATATTGATTGATCCATTATCATCGATGGTAGCACTGGAATTTTGTAAAACTTTCCCTGTCGTTGAATCATATCGTGCAATTGCGTTATCAGTACTCGAACCAGGTCCGACAACATTACCGCTGTTAGATGCATGAATAATATTCCAGTTGGCCCCAACAGTCGCCTGATCCCCTGAGGCTGAACTATCCACAGTACAAAGCAGGTCATCGCCAACTTGAACATCAATTCCCGCCACACCACCGATCTTTCCTGCTGCCGATACTTTATATAGATGTCCGGCATCTGCCGCTGGATAATTAGGATTGGTTGAACAATCAATTACTCCTTTGTAAACAAGAGCATCATTTGCTCCTATTAGAGCATCAGCATAAGCTTTTGTAACTGCATCACCCGGATCTGCCGGCGCTGCGAGGTTTGTTATCTTCTTTGAATTTGCATCGAGATTATCATCAAAGAATGCTTGCTTGGATAATTTGATTTTTGATTGTGACATTTGTTTCTATTCCTTTATGTAGTTGATAAATAATTCATCTTCAAAACCGTTCGCGCTTGGTGGTTCAGAAAAAGTGATTATTCTGTTTCCGGATTCGACATAGCTTGTACCTTGTGTTTGTTTCAAACCATTTATGAATACTCTGGTACTTCCAGACTTATAATTATTTAAGGTTGTAAAGACAGTATTCTCTCCGTCAATAACTCCGCTAAGTTTTTCTTCTATCCAGTCGTTGTAATACTCAATTCCTCCTGAAATGAAATCAAGTTTTAGGGGATCATCTTGTGGGCTCTCAATTTCTACCGGTTCCTCTACAGCTGATAGATCAATAATATATTCATCAATTTCAGGCAAGTTGAATTCCTCTTCTATTTACTTTTAGCTTTCCATCCCACCATATTTTAGGTTTAGTATTTGAGAATACAATTACAACTTCAAAGCAAGAATACTCTCCTGGTTCGATACTCGTTTTACTTGTTGTTAAATGCCATATCATTATTCCAGTTGATATTGTTATATCTCCTGAACTTAATTTCAATTCTAATATCTTGTCTGAAGATTTTTTGTCTTTCTTTGCAAGGACAATAATCTCTGTAACATTCGGCCAGTCGTAATCGACACCATTTTTTCTTACTAAGAATGTTTTATCATAATGATTACCGGCATAGAACATTGCAGTGTGTTTAAGAGCTCTATCAAAATCAAGTACTGGTGCTGACATTTTCTGCCTTTAGTTTATTTATGTTCCTGGATAAGCCGCAATGCAAATCCAGTAATTGCCTGTTTGTCTATACCTGAAAGTTGCACTTCCATATTGTTTTAATACCATTGATGTTATTGTTCCGGCGAACAAAATATTATCATCTTCATTTATTGTGATGTCGTATGATGAGATATTTTGAATTGTAACAATCTGACCGTCGATAGAACCTTCATCAGTCAAATAAATGAGTGTACGGTTGCCGGCTGGATTCAATTCAATAAAGTTTTTACCGCTCACGTCCAATGCGTAACTTCCGCCCCAGGAAGTTAAAGTGCCAGCCTCTGGAGTCCGAATCCAATCATCTGAAAATTTTACATCATTGTTGTAAGCATTAGTCCCTGAGTATTCATTGTTTCCTGAAGAGCTAACGTCTCCGGTTCCTGCAGTCTGCCAGGTCCCATCGTCTCTTAGAAATTTAGTCCCAGTGTTTGCTAACTTAGGTAGGAAACCATGCATTGAAGAAGACGCATTTCCAGTGGTTACGTCAGTGAAGCTAATTTTTGTCTCAGCTAAGGAGCTCAACCAGGCTGGATTCGAATATGTTCTTTCAGAGAATAAAAATGTGAGCCAGGCTCCTTCCCCCTCGGTATATATTTTATACTGATCATTAACAGAATTATAATATACCGTTCCACTACCGGGAGAACTTGGATCAGATATTGCTTCACCTCGCCAGTATACACCATCTGTGATTCCATACCCGGAAAGTGTTGTCGGTTTCGAGCTGATCTTACTCCATGCAAGTGATGTTAACCAGGAAGGATTTGAATATGATCTGTCAGCAAATAAAAATGTAAGCCAGACTCCTTCTCCTTCTGTATATATTTTGAAAAGGTCGTTTACAGAATTGTAGTAAACAGTTCCACTTCCCGGTGATATTGGATCGGATGTTGATTCTCCTCCCCAAATCATTCCATTTGTAATTCCGTAACCGCTTAGTGTAGTTGGTTTAGAACTGATTTTACTCCATGCTAAAGAAGTTAACCAGGAAGGATCAGAATACGAACCGGAAGTTGATACACCGTCTGTTATTCCATACCCGGAAAGTGTTGTCGGTTTCGAGCTGATCTTACTCCATGCAAGTGATGTTAACCAGGAAGGATTTGAATATGATCTATCGGCAAATAAAAATGTTAGCCAGACTCCTTCACCTTCAGTATATATTTTGAAGAGATCATTTACAGAATTGTAATAAATACTTCCACTGCCCGGAGTTAGAGGATCAGAAATTGCTTCTCCATACCACTTTACGTAAGTGGTCAAAGCAAAGAGCATATCTTTTGTTATAAACCTCTTTAAATAGCCATTAACATTCACTTCAACAAAGTTAGAATCAGCATCTAACTTTAACGTAAAGTACCGGTCACCGCCAACCCTGAATGAATCTGCAGCAGTTCCTTCTTCAGAGATATAGCTCTGTCCAGTAAGCGAGCAATAAAACAAAAGAGCAATCATTAATGTTAAAATCTTTTTCATGCTACTTCCTCATACTTATATTTTTCTGTAACTATAAAACCGGCTCCCTGCGTTATTCCTGATCCAGTGAATTCCAGCATAATTGTTCCGCCGGTTGGGTATCGTTTACTAAGCTTTAGTTCCTGATTTACAACCGATTTAAGTTTCCCGATAATTTTATCGATCGTAAATAGAGTACCGGATTCATCATAGAACCTGAACACAGTTATTGTTCCATTTAATACCGAAGTAACTGATACAAGTAATGATCTCACAAATCCACCAGCTTCTACGTCCGCAACTTTCATTGTTTGATTTGCATTAGAATAACTAAAATCTTTAAGTGGAAGTGGAGTTGGTTTTTGCTCGATGATTGATGTTATTGTGCTATAATTGGTTGAACCACCTGAAGCTTTCGTTGCTGTTGCAAAGTTTTCTTTACTCAATGCAATGTGAACCTGCTGCCTGTCGTAATCATAGCCCTGTATTTCCGGCCCGCCGAATCTTCCTTTCCAGTTGAACAGGTCAATGTCAATATTTTCAAAAAAGTATGTTAGTCCATTAATTGTAAACCTGTCGATTAATTCCCATTCGAGCATATCATCGTAGAGAGCCGTTGGAATCGAATATTCTGAGTGACGTTTACCATAAAAATCTAAATATGCAGTAGCTTCTTGTAATGCAAAAGAATTCAATCCCGTCTGGGTATGTTCAACACTACTTGGGGCAATCATATCCATCTTTAATGGATTTCTCGGTTTTATTCCTGTGCTCTTCTGTACAGAAGCTGTTCCTTCAATAGGAATTCCATCACTTACCACACCGGATTTAATTGTTACTGTTGCACCGTCAATTAACTTATCCCAAAAATCTTTTTTAGTACCGGCTCCCTTCTTAGATAAATCCGGTGTTCTTAAACTACCATCAGTTCCAATTCTATTTCTTTTTTGAATTATTAAGTTTCCGCTGCGGTTGATAAATATATAACTCCTTATCGAATCTGCGACCATTTTCACAGCTTCATAAGGATGTTTTCCAAATGGTAATTCATTTATTAACAAGCTGTAATAATCCAAACCGATCGGGTAAGTTGTGTAACCGGTTCTGTTCGATATTACTAAATCCGGCCATGGTTCAAGAACTATTGATTCAAGAATCTTAAACATGTCGTAAGAAGTTAAAACATTCTTTCCGTCTATTACTTCTATAATTCCAATATTTGTATCACGATAATTCGCACCGTAGAAATAAAAATGAAAATCGAACGCAAGCGGACTTATGGTTACAGAATTATAAGTTTTAAGAACAAGTACCGGGTCCGTTCCGGTTGAACCAGGAATTGATTCCCTGCTGGGATAATCCCGGGTAGACCAGTAAACTGATGTAATTAAAATATTCTCTGTAGTTTCATCCGAATATTCTTTTGTTGAAAGAATTATTCCGGGTGAAATTCCTGCCGTCGCTTCATCAAAATAAACAGCAGCATTATCAACCCACTTGGTTATTAAAATTGTTGATGTGTCTTCAGAATAAATATAATACAACGGCGGCGAGGAAGGATTCTCATCCAGCTTAAGTTTATCTCTTCCAAAAGTCGCTTTAATTATGTCCAATGCTTTCAGCTTATCAACAATCTCAAATTTAATTTTCGATTCCATATCCGGTCGTTCAATAGAAGAAAAGTCTGCCATCCCTTCAAAACATTTTACTTCTGTTCCATTACTCTTTTTTCCGTAGACTTCAAAGACATATTTTTCTACGGCGCTTAAATCACCGTTAAACGCGCTTGAAACCACTCCAGAATTCCGGAGCGTTATTGAAACATTATCATAACCAATTAATCCTGCTTCTCCTTTAATCTTACTTTCAATCCTTCTTTTTATTGAAGACATATTGAATACTTTTATATTCTCATTCGGTATCCAGTCTGCAGAAGTCCCGCCATTTATATATTTCAATTTGAATCCCGGCATTATCCAATACTCCTTCTCGTTTCATAATCATATTGATCACCAATTTTCATTGCTTCTTCGTTGTCCAAAAATGCACGCGCCGGTCTGCTTGCAAGATCTTTTATCTCATCACGTAAAAATTTTAATTCGCCAACAACATCTTTGTTGCTGTAGATTGCACCACCCCCGGAATAACCTCCGGCAATAGCTATTTGAGATCTCGCAACTAAATCATTGACAACAGAAATAAAGTCTTTTTCAGGTGCTATTATTTCTTTATGAGTTCCTTCAAAAAATCCTGCTTTACCCGGCTCTAATATTCCGCCGGTTGCATATCCTTTCATCTTGGGTTGATTTACCGCAACAATTTTTGAAACATTTGCCATACCCGCTGCTACAACCATAGCTGCTAACGCCGGTCCAAAAATTCCACCTTGTGCAATTGCCTTCGATGCACCTTCATAAGTATTTATAATGGCTGTTGTAACAGCAAGTGCTTTTCCAACTGCTGTGTTCTCGTTAATCATTCCGGAAAGAATATTTAATGTTTGAGCAGCCATCTGTAACTCTGCTTCGGCTTGAGCGTGCTGTAATTCATTTTTCTTTGTAAGATATTCTGCATCAATGGCTGCCTTCATTGCGGCGTCATCTGCATAACGAGCTAATTCCTGTTCTCTCCAGAGATTTAATAATTCATGTTCACGCTTAAATCTATTTTCAATACTATTTGCTTTTGCTTTATCTATTTCTTCCTGGGTCGCAATTTTTAGCTGAATGTCTTCGGGATCTTTTATATCACTACCCATTTTATCTGCCAGCTCTTTTCTTTCAGCATTTGCCCTGGCTTCAAGCTCTAATTCTTTGTTCTTTAGTTCCAGTTGTAATTCTGAGTAATCCTGACCATATTTTTTATACAGTTCTATCATCTGAGCTAAATGAGCAATTTTAATTTTTTCAACAATAAGATCGTTTTGTGTTTCAATTGCTATCATCTTTTCAGAATGGTTCTGTGCTATTTCCAATATCCTTTTATTTCTCTCAAATGTTTTATCTTTTTCTTGACCCGTTAAACCATTTATTCGTTCATCAATTGACTTCAATTCAGCTTTATAACTCTCAAGTAATTTTAGACTGTGCGGAGATATTAGTCCTTCACTTATATTCCGAAGGCTGGCAATTTTTTCATTAAGTTCTTTCCGTCTGTTTTCTAAGAATAGAAGATCCCCGGTTGATGATTTTAATAAATTCAAATAGTCGAGTTGATCTTTTAATTTTTTCCCTGTATCGGTTGTAAATATCTGTGACGGTTCAATGCCAAATTGAGGAATGCCTTTGGAGATAGTTGAAGGTTCACGCGAGAGTAGTGTTCTTACTCTAATTATTTCGGCATCAAGCTGCTCCTTACTCATCTGTTTATAAGACTCTTTTAGCTTATCTACTTCTTCCTTATTCTTTTTTATTGCTTCAGTGTTATCATCGAACGAACTTGATAAGTGCCTTAATAAAAGAGCTACTCCTGTGATTGCTAATCCTATTCCAAGAGGACCTGTTAATTGACCCGTTATAGCCGTAAGTGTTTGTTTGAATCCGCCTCCCTTCATAGAAGCAGTGTTAAATCCGTTTATGAATGGGCCAAGTCCCTGAACAACCGAACCGATCCGCGGATCAAGTTCCATTAATGCTCTTGTAACCTGTGTAACTCCGCCTCTTAAAGCACCGGTTTGAGCGGTTGTAGTATTTGTAACTTCCCCTGTTTCAGTAAGATCTTCTCTTACTCTCTGCAAATGTCCTTGCACAACTTGTATCTCATTTGCAAGGTGGTTGTATTCTTCGCTGCCAATTACTGCAGCTCCAAATCTCTCTTTCAAATCATCTAATCGTTCGGAAAGTTCTGCTAACGTTACATTCACACCGTCGAAATCCTGACCTAAATTATATCCGAACTGCTTACCTTCTTCCCCTGCATCCTTTATAGCAGGTTCAACTTTTTCAAAACTGCTTTTTATTTTGTCGACTGAAGCTGCAGTCTTATCCATTCCCTTCTGCATCTCTTCAAAAGATTTTAGAAGCTGCTTCTCGGATATACCGGTTGCTTTTGCAAGCTCTACCATTTCCTGCTTGCTTACTGCAATTCGTGCTTCATAATCTTTGTTATCGATCGAAAGCTTTAGTACTATTTCAGTATTTTCATTTGCCATTCTTTTTCCTTAAGTCCCTCTCCTAATTTAGGAGAGGGATTTAGGGTGAGGTCTAATTGCTGTTTTTACTTTTTATATGTTCAAGTGCAGCAATACCGCCGTAAATATCATTTAAGTTCTTTTTAAGAAATTCGTAATAACAATTCATCAAAAACCATTTATTCATTTTTTTAAGTACCGGAATTTTATGCGGATCGTGTCCGCTAATAAAAAGGAGAATTGAATTTGCATCGGACATCCTCAATTCTCCTTCAAAAAATTTTGTTTCGTAACCTCTTAATGTTTTATATTCTTCAAGCGCCTCTTTTATGCGTTCCGATACAACTGCAATGTTTTGCTTATAATTATGTTCCTTAGCGCGATGAAGAAAAAAAAATCTGCAATTATTTGAACACTCAAATCCGGAGTAGCTTTTTTAAAATCATCAATATTCTTTGGCATACCGTCCGCAGGTTCTAATATTAAGAAGAGTGCTTTTATAATCTCCTCTCTAGTAAAAGAACCTTCAATATTTACTGTGCCGCCGTCAGATGCTTTCAACCGGTAAAACAGATCTTCCAATTGTTCAATTTCATCCCAGTTCTGGTCACTGCTCAGCTTATATTCCCTCTCACCAATCAAATATTTTTCTTTTACCATTTTTCTTCCAGTTGCAGTTTACTGATCACAGATTACCGACTTTTTTATCAGTGTTTATATTTACAACATTTTCTGCAGCAGCAGCTTTAGCAAGTATCTTACCTTTCAATACAACTTCTTTGTTAGATACTTCTACAACTTCGTACCGCTTTCCGGAGATCTCTTTCTCAAATCCGGTTACATCCGTTCTATATCCGTTGTCTGTAACTACAAGATTACCGGCACGCGAAGATTTGTTGAAGAACGGCTGATTTATTTCATTAAGCACTCTTAAGAGCTTGTTGGTTTTATTATCACATGGAATTTGTATAAAGGATAATTTTGCATCACCGGCTGCACCACGGATTATTTCATTCTCTATCTGCAAATCTTTGTTTTGTGTTTCCTTCTTTGCCATCTTATCACCTATTAGTTTTTAACTGTTTACTGTTTACTGCTAACTGTCAACTCAAGAGATCGTCATCGTTCCACCGGTTATACCGGTAGTATCGTCAGCAGCGCCGCCGTTTCCGGTCCCATAAGTAAATGCATGCTGATAGATTGAGAGATCGCCTTCAAGTTTTATTCTGCTTTCTCGTTTATCATCACCAATAGTAAATTCATCAGTAATTCCAAGTTTGAAAGCCGGTATTATAAATTGATCGAAGTACGCACCGGCATTTCCTTCCTTGATCAAGACAGAAGGAGTCTCTGCTTTACCCGCAAGAGTAACAAGATCTGCTACCTGCTTACCTGTACCAACTATTTCAATTGTTACGGTGTAGTAATTCACAACATCCTGGTTCTGTTCGTTCTTGAATCCTTTACTCTTGATTACAACTTTTCTTTCAAGCCGTTGGTAATCAGCCAATGCAATAGAAGCTCCGCTTGGTGCTTCAATTGCTAAAAGTTTAGGCCATCTTCTATAATCGTAATTTTTTCCTTCAACATCTGTATCAGTAACTCCGGTAAGCGAAACTGCTGCTGCGCTATCCCACAGATCAATGAAAGTCTGGTATGCAGTATATTCCAGGGCACGTTCGAACATCCACTTCATTGTTCTCTTATCATGTGCTATTGTAAACTCAAAACCAAGTCCCATTAAATAATTGCCAACAAACTGAGCTACATCTTCGCTTCCGGAAGAGGCACTCTGTTTAGGAGACATTACCTGCAGATCGCAACCGCCGTTAAGGAAGTCAAAAGTTTTCTTCAGCATAAACATTGTCGGTTGAAAACTCTCACCTTGCACTGCAAGATTTTTCATATTCCTGGTCGGAATATTCGGCCAGGCTTTATCGGTTCTGAAATCGGTAACTTTTAGTTCTCTCCCTTTTCCAAATCCCATGGCAACTGCACCGGTTGGAGTAGTTAAAAGTGTGCCGGCGTCGCATGCAACTATTTGCTGTAAACCAACTATTCCGTCCATTTCAATTTTCCTTTTATTATTGTTTTAATGTTTGTTCAATAAAATCGATCGGTACTCCAAAACGAACCATGAATTTCCACTCTCCATTCGCTTCATCTATTAATTCATCATTTATTGGATAAACTTTTCTTTGATACTCAGCTCTTGTGTTTTCAACTTCTAATCCGGCAAGAGTATCATTCAGCCATTCCACATAATCATGCGGCTTCATTCCTTCATCAAAATATTGCACCTGGGCAATTGCACCTATCTGCAGATCCCGATCGGTTAAGATTGCATTGTTACGCATATCTTTTTTATTCTGTTTGCTTCCAAGATAAACCAGATGAATTGTTCCCTTGGGTCCATTTCTTTTAATGTTCTCAATGGAACTGGCTTGCTCAATTTTAACTTGGTCTCTTTGATCGAGCAATACAACTTTCTCTTTTAAAGTATCTTCAAAGAGTTTCAATGCATCCGATATTTTTTCTACTGTATTTATCATCCGTTCAATCCGCGTTATCCGCGTTCTATTCAGTTTTAGGTTTTGGCAGCAACTTTATTGCTTCAAGAACCGTCTTCAATAATTCCCACTTAAATAATCCGTTGGCGATGAGTGCTGCAGTTAAACCATAAATAAAAATGTAATACCACGGTGCGCCGTAGAATAGTCCCCATTGCAAAAGATAGCCGGCAACAGATAGAAGTAAACCTGTACCCCAGCTCAGGTATTGTTTCCATCCTTTTGAAATGGCTTCAAGTTTTAGATCCCACTTTAGTTTAATAATTAACTGTGCAATCCAGCCGGTTGCAATCAGAACAAATGCAGAAAGAGCCGGAAGTGATTCAAATGAATCTTTGAAATTTACCTGGCTTATTTCTTCGCCAACTTCCTGTGCAAATACAGGAACAGATATTGTGAAGAGTGCTAATACAATTAATATGACGATGAATAATGGATATAACTTTTTCATTTTCCTTCTCCCAATAATTTTATTAAACCTTGTACATCTATGTTTGCACCGGCGCCAATGAAGAAATCCCACTTTGCCGATTTTAATCCGTATCCATAAGCTGCCATTAGTCCGGGTTGAACATTATCCCAGAATGTTTTTTTGGTGATTGTCTTTGTGGTTTCAACTCTCTTTTCTGAAAAGGTGTCGTAGTTATAAGACTTGTGATAGATCCCGAAATAATGCTGACTCGCTGAATGAAGTGGAATGGGACTCACAAATTTTGATACCACCCTAACGCTATCCCGGGTCCTGTCAAGAGAGTCTTTCGTTACATAATTTGTATCGGCTTCCGATATGAATGCAAGTGGTTTGTTTTTATCAGCATCTTTTACTGATGCAAGAGCCTCTCTTTTTGCCTGTTCAATCAGGGAATCTATATTGTAATTACGGTCTTTATAAATCGTTATTAATTCCGGTTTAAGAGTGCCTTTAAGGGAATCTAATAACTCATATTTTACCTTCGCTTTGATGTATGCTTCGAACTTAGAAGACTGCAGCGATTCTTTTACAGTCGTTGTAACTGTAGAATCTTTTGTTACTTTCTCTTCTGTCCCGGGTAGATACTGCGAACCGAAATAAGTAAGCAGAGCCGTAATAATAATCGGCGCTACTGTTTTTAATATGCTTTTTGTTTTATCACTCATTTAATTCTCAATTCTAAATTCTCCATTCTCAATTGTTCTTTGACTCCACACAATTTCAACTCTGTCGAACCAGCCGACATATTTTTCCTGTGTGGGATTCTTCTCCATAATTTCGATGTAGTGTTTAACCTGGAATCCATTCAATACATTTACCACTCTTTTAATACCATTAGCTTTGATGCTTGCTGTTAGAGCAGCTAATGTCTTTAATCCCATTTTCCTATCGACTTCAATATCATTGTAACTTTTCTGATTCCGGTTCAGAATGTTCACTGTCCGTTGCAGATACTCGATGCTTTTTTCATGTCCCATGTTAACGGCATTGTCATACATTTCATTTGCAAGCGACTGATGCTGCAAAGCGTCACCCTGAACTTTATTCCAGAATTCGGATCTGTAGAAAATTTTAATCAGTTCTTCCAGCTCATCGTTCTTATCCAAAATTTCATTAATACGTTTCACCTCTTGCGTCTTACTTTTCACGTCATCAATAATCTTCCATCCTTCCCAGTCCGGATGAAATTTCCTTGCAATGCCTCTGTATGTTTCACCGCCTCTATCGTCAGGGTCGTTTGCATATCCGCCCTCGTGCTGGTTGGTTAACATATATGATGTTTCAAAGTTTGCCATTTTTTTAAAGTTCCTGAGTAACTGAGCTGCTGAGTCCCCGATAAAAATTTCAGGCACTTAGGCACTCAGTTACTTTTTATTCATACTGATCTAAGAGTGTCGCAAATCTGCCTTTTGAATTTTTGTTTGTAAAAATTTGACCCTGACTATTCACATCGGAGGTTAATCTTTCAATATCCAGAATTATTTCTCCGCGCTGGATTGCCTGAAGCTGCTTGGTTGTGTCGCCAAATATTTTTTGTTCGCTTTCTGAAATATCATCCCGGTGTCTTCGGAGTTTTAAATTATAGATTACTCTGCTGTCGCTTATAGTTTGAAGTGTGCTGTTAACTGTTGCAACCGGCAACTGATACCTTCCGCGCAGGTAATTATTTATTTCGTCTGCAACTTCAGAACAAGCCTGGTTAATTCTTTGAGTGCAAAGATCGTCAGTGGACGCAAGATCTACTTCTTCCTCAGATCGGTTTTCATCATTCACGAACTGAATGAGTAACCGTACATCAATTTTATTTTTTAGTGTTTCAATTGTTGAATACATTTATACAAACCTTCCAATTTTTGAAAATGTACCGAATGGTTTTAATGGAGTTAAACTGTTATTGTCAGGACGTGCATTTAAACCCATCTTTTCCCACCAGGGTCTTCCGTAATTGCGGTACTTGCTTGTATATTTTAATTTACGGTTACGCTTAAAATTAAAGGATAGCTTCTTCCGTTTTTTTGCCGTAACAACTTTCTCTTCAGAATTTTCCGAAACAGAATTTTTCTTTTTCGAAAACGGATTCAGCCGGCTGAAGAAGCTCATCTTATTTTTTCTTGTTATTCCTTCTTCCATTCTGAACATTTTCATTCTCCGTTTTAGCTTTTTTATTGTATCTCTTGAAAATTATTTTGAGCGCATATCGAAAGCGGATTAAGATTCCTTCGCTGCAGATTATCTCAAGTAGGTTTGTGAGATCTGCACGGTATTTTTCTTTCACATATTTTCTAAAAATCTTCGCGTATCTACCGCTCATTATTTCAAACTCTCCATTTACAACCTGCCTGCCGGCAGGCAAGGTTTTACATTCTACATTTTACATTACTTCTAAAGAGCCCGGGAGCCGTTCCACTCATATTGTGTCTGCCGAGCCAACGACAGAAAACGACTCCCGTTTAAGTGGAGGCTCGTAAAAATTTTGCCGGCCTGGTTAGACCGGCAATTGCCTCTTTGATCGCCATCCAGAAGTTTTCGTCATCAAATGATGTCCAGCCATCAAGTTTGGAAAATGTCAGAGCTCCCAACACACTTTCCGACATTCACGGATGAGTGAATAAATCACCGAACGATCTATTGTGAATTTTTTCACTGTTTTTTCTGTGAAGCGCCGAGCGCTGCACTCATTTCAAAAACTTGTAAGAACATTTTAAAGTCCCTCTCCATTTTTCAAGGAGAGGGATTTATTCATTTCACGTTTCACGTGTTAAGCAACTGTTGCGTAAATATTTGCAGCAGGTTCGTGGAATGCCGGTAGTGGATGTGATTCCACTAATAACCACAAACCGCTCGGGTCCTTTTCAACCCAATCCTTGCTGAAGAATTGTCCAACAACATTTCCTGCATCAAGATCTTCAATAGCTCCATAATGCAGTCTGTGATCTGCACTCGGTGATAACAGAAGAACTTTATTGTCTGCAATTAATTTCTGTGTTGCACCGTTTGCATCTGTATAGGTAGCATCGTAAGTGTAAAGGTCGCAGCCTTCTATTCCGCTTCCCCTTCTTTCAGCACCTGATTCAATAATTGTCTTTTCAGTGTCGATTGTTCCAATATTTATTTTTCTCTTATCGAGTGCTGTGAGTACTTCCGTTGTTGCCATGAACAGACCAAATGTGGTAGAGTTCATTACAATGTACACCGGAATCTTTCCGCTTGCTGTGGATGCAACTGTCTTCCATGTACGGATATTTGTAAGTGGTTTAGCAGTTGTTGGTGCAGACCATAATGCTGTTCCTTCCAGTGTAGGTTTATTTCCGGCTGGCATACTAAAATCAATTGTGAACACCAGATCATCTTGGGTAATTGTATAAGAACCACTCGCACCTTGAGCTATCAAATACTCAACCGTTCTATCAATCATATCACGCAAATCTTTTTGTTCGCGTGCAACTTTCTGCAGCCTTGCGGTTTGAATTGGATCGTTACCACCAGCACCAGATGCAACAAATATTGGTGAATTTGCTTCTCTCGTAAAAAACAGATCAGAAGGTGACAGAAATTTTTTCAGCCGGATATTCGGAGGTTCGATTGTTGAAGTTTTCTGTCCAAGATTTCCAACCACTCTTGCCGGATTTCCTCGCTTTACAAACGGTGAGATCTTCTTCCCACCAACTATAATGTCAACCATTACCGATTTGGTTGCATGTTCTTCTACTCGTCCAAACAAAGCCTTTCTTAAGAAAGTTGGTACCGGCTGCATCTGGTTTACGGCTGTGGATAAAACCACATGACCGAAAGGATTAATAGTTACTGACATTTTTTTATTCTCCTATGATTTTTCAAAAACTTTTTAATTAAGAAACAGAGCCGAAGAATATCGGTTTACCTGTAAGCAATGCTTTTGCATTTGCATCAACACCGGTTACTGCTGCTTCGTTAAAATGACCGGATGCATAAGCAACGGCCTTCTGATCTCCGGAGGTGGAATCAATTGCTTCCGATAAAACTAATTCCGGGTATTGGCTGCCGTCTAAATTATCAGCATCGTATGCTTTGTACTTACCGCTTCCTGCAGCAATTGTAATATCAAATCCATCACCAACTGCAAAAGGTGTTGAACCTTCTGTCAGAACAAATTTGATTTGATTGCTAACCGTAACTCCTGTTGAAGTCGGTACATCTACAACTGCAAGCACATTTCCAACCGGATCGGTTAATTGTGCAAGAGCTTTCATTGCTGGTACTACAGGATCAGTTCCAACCTGTGCAACCGCTGCACGTAGAACTCTTACTTTATAAACTCCTGCTTGGGCACCGGCAAGAATAGGTGTGGTTTCATCAAGGACAAGAGTACCGTCACCGGTATTGCCTCCTGTCTTGGCTGCAGAAGTGGCTGCACCTAATAAAATTTTACCGAGAAGCGTTCCAACTGCAAGAACAAGTCCGGTTAATATTGTTATTGCCTTTGTAACACGCGGGAAATCTCCGGCAAACAATTGGGTTGTACTCAAGGTCTGAGTGTTAATTAAATCTGTCATTTTTATTACTCCATTAATTGTTGATTAATTATTCTATCTTTTTCTGACTTCTGATTTCTGACTTCTGTTCTTACTTTGTATTTACAAACGCTGCGATCTCTTTTCCAAGCTTTACTTCTTCAGATACATTCGGGTCACTGGCTTTTGCTTTTGTTGCTATCTCGCTCAGCTCTACTACATCGGGCATATTTTTAATAAGTTCTTTTGTAAAATCGAATGCATTGAACTCAACTTTTGATGCTGAGCCTGTCGAAGAGAATTCAATCACTCCTTTTTCTTTCAATGCCATCAAAAGGTTTACAACCTTCTCTTTATCAGCCGGCTTGATTTTAAGTTTTACTTCATCGCTTTCGCAGAACTGCAGAACTTCATTGCGCAATCTTTCTTTCTCTACATCAGTTAATTTTGTTGTAGCAGTCTGAAGTTCTATTGTAACTCTGCCCTTTTCTGCTTCGAGCGCATCGAATGCTGTTTTTACTTCCGGAGGAAGTTTTGTGAAATCGAGTTTCATTTCGTCTCCATTTATTGATTGTGAAAATTGTTTTAATTCTGTTGGATTCTTTTCAAATACAGAAGGAGGATTTCCGGTTTCATCAATATCCCATTCAGGGAATAGTTCGTCGGCTTCTTCCTTCCCGAATTTTTCGATCCACTTGTTTTTAAGATTTCTGAAAATTGTTCTGATGTTTCTGAAAGGCCAGCTTGAGATCTCGTATTGTGCAAATTCGAAGTTGGATGTTTCAATGTCTGCAAAGGATGATGTCTCACCAGGTAATATCAATTGTAGATTCAATCCTGAGCTTGCCGAAGGAGAAGTTGAGAATGAATAGTCTCCAAGTCCAGCGACTGCAGGTTTTATTTCAGGCGGTAGAAAGGAGATATTTTTAAGTGCGAAGGTTTTTTCATCTAGTGTTACGCTCCGTCCCGGAAGTTTGCCGTCATTTACTGCTTTCTTAAATTTTTCATTTACTTCTTTTGGGAGTGCAAATAATAGCTCACCAACTCTCTTTAACTGTGCAACAGCTCCAAAACCGATTTCATCAAACTTTGGATGTTCAACTACAAGCTGGGGATCGCTTGTTAAATCTGTGCTGGAAATTACTCTATCAAGATCTTCCGGATTTACGGTTACTACTTTTCCATTCTTGTCTTTGAATGTCCCGGTTTTTAGAATCGGCATCCATTTAAATTTGCTCATAAATTTTTTCCTTGTAGTTCATTCAACAATTTTTCGATCCGCTGTCGCAAAGAAATTCTTTCACCACGAATGTTTTTGCTTACAGTATCTTCTGCAACGTCAAGCATTCTTGCAATGTCTTTATGACGAAGATTTAATTCACTCATCTGTATGTTAATTTCAACTTCATACGAAGAAGCGTTTGCAACTACTTGAATGATTCCTAAGCTTATCGCTAACCTTATTACAAAGCTTCTCATACTTGCTTCTTTTTTTGTTTTCAACATAACAAACACTTTTGAAAAACATTTTTGAACCGTTCAATAAAATGTTTTAGCTTCAAGTGTTAGCTTGCCAATAAAGAATTTCTAATAATTTTTCGGGAGAGACATAAAATGCTGCTTACATTTGCTCTTAACTTAACGCTGCTTTTTCAAGCTGCTATGCCGGATGACGGCGATGCGTATATCTTAAAATCAATGCTCGCCAACGGTGGGATAGCCGGCATCATGTTTATCATCTGGTATTATACTTTCAAGCAATCGAAAAAAGATTTTACTACTGCACTGGAACAAAACCAGGATCAATTCGATTTTGCACTAAAGCAGAATCAAACTCAGTTCGAATCTGCAATTAGATTACTCTCCCAGCAATACAAAGATTCTATTGAACAATCTCAAAAGTCTATAGACCGGCTATTTGAATTCATTCGAAAGGATGTTGAATATAAAGAGATTCTTGCCGGTGTTCTTACGGAGATAAAAAATACCCTGGTCAATCAAAAAGATAATTAGAAGAGGTTAAAATGAATAATGATAGAATGCAAGCGCTCGGTCAGTATGAAGCCACAAAAAAACAGCTCTACGAACTTGGTATCAAAGCCCAGTCTATGGTCAATTCTATTTTCGAAGAAACAAATTCTTTTTTAACCGAGAAAGATTTTTCGACAATGGATTTTAAAATGATCGAAACTTTAGCAAAGGAACTGCAGCAGCTTCAATCCGATTATAATGAAAAATCCCTGCGGATGAAGAAGCTTAAAGAAACCTATAACTTTTAATGAACGAGTTGCATTATGGCTGATCCGGCAGTAAGAGAAAAAGCAAAAGAACTTTTTGTGCAGAATGGTTTCAGTATGGATACCATTCTCACAATGCTTGAGGGTGAAGTATCGCGTAAGACACTTTATAATTGGCGAAAAGAAGATAACTGGGAAGAGCTTAGAAAAAATATAGTTGCAAAAAAACAGAACCGCCGCGAAAGATTAGAAGCATTACTTGATCGTCATATAGAACAGGCAGAAATAAATTTAAATCCCGGTACTCTCTTTGCAATTGGCAAACTTATCACAGCACTTAAGAGTGCAAACTATATCGACTTCACAGATGAAATTGCAGAACGTGATGAGAATAATAAAAAAGGTTTGACTAAAGAAAATCTCGAAAAAATAGAAAAGGAATTATTGAATCTATAAAACGCACATAAATCGCTTTTAAGCGCCGATCTTCTCAAATAGCACCAACTACCGAACTGAAGGGAGATCGTAAAAATTAAACGGCATTTAAACACAATTAAACGGTATCACATAACAGATTTAAGAACAGCTTGAACCCATGGCAAAGGAAAATAACAATTATTCACAATTTGGAGAAAAAATGGATTCCCTTATTTCATGGGTTGGTGGGAAAAAACAACTACGGGACAAGATCTCAAAACTTATCCCCACAAATTTCAATACTTACGTAGAACCATTCGGTGGTGCTGGCTGGGTCCTCTTTTATAAAGACCGCTGGGCAGAAGTTGAAGTCTATAATGATAAAGATTCACGGTTGGTTAATCTTTTCAAGATTGCAAAACTACATCCTGAGGCATTACAAAAAGAAACTGAATTTCTTCTCCATTCAAGAGAGATATTCAAAGACTATAAAGAGCAGGAAGGATTTACGGATGTCCAGAGAGCTGCAAGATTTTTTTATTTAGTTAAAAGATCATTCGGTGCAAGAGCAGAACATTTTGGTACTTCTGCAAAATCAAATCCGGCAAAATCTAATGAGAATATTTTAGAAGCAATTATGAGAATCGCTCACAGATTGGACCGTGTTGTTGTTGAAAATTTAGATTACAAAGAGGTCTTCAAAATATATGACACCCCGGAAACATTCTTTTTT